>ERZ1026894.205-NODE-205-length-45701-cov-18.510757_pt1 | contig 45701 bp, 35 predicted proteins | sample MGYA00380177_ERZ1026894 | MGnify/ENA primary metagenome ERZ1026894 (study PRJEB33269, sample SAMEA4719813) | human gut metagenome | biome: human-associated habitat; feature: organic feature; material: feces | place: Cameroon | collected 2013-10 ... | reverse complement strand
AGCTTCATGAGATCCTCGAGCAGTACGGTTATGAGGAGGATACTCCAATCGTACGCGGTTCTGCTCTCGGTGCTTTGAACGGCGTTGAGAAGTGGGTTAAGTCTGTTGAGAATTTGATGGACGTTGTTGACGAGTGGATTCAGGAGCCTGAGCGTGAGGTTGACAAGCCATTCTTGATGCCTATCGAGGATGTATTCTCAATCACAGGTCGTGGTACTGTTGCTACAGGTCGTATCGAGACTGGTCGTTGCAAGGTAGGTGACGAGGTTCAGTTGCTCGGTCTTGGTGAGGATAAGAAGTCTGTCATCACTGGTGTTGAGATGTTCCGCAAGGTACTCGCTGAGGGTGAGGCAGGTGATAACGTAGGTTTGCTTCTCCGTGGTATCGATAAGGCTGAGGTTAAGCGTGGTATGGTAGTTGTACACCCAGGTGCTATTACTCCTCACGATCACTTCAAGGCTTCTATCTATGTATTGAAGAAGGAAGAGGGTGGCCGTCACACTCCATTCGGTAACAAGTATCGTCCTCAGTTCTATCTCCGTACTATGGACTGTACAGGTGAAATCAAGCTTCCAGAGGGAGTTGAGATGGTAATGCCTGGTGATAACGTAGAGATTGAGGTAGAGTTGATCTACAAGGTTGCTTTGAACGAGGGTCTTCGTTTCGCTATCCGTGAGGGTGGTCGTACAGTAGGTTCTGGTCAGATTACAGCACTTCTCGACGATGTTAAGTAATTTTAGAATTATCTAGATTTACTATATATGACTTCCGCTTCTGCGGAGGCGGAAGTCAACTTACGGGTTTAGCTCAGTTGGTAGAGCACTGGTCTCCAAAACCAGGTGTCGAGAGTTCGAGTCTTTCAACCCGTGCTAAAAGAAGATAATATGTTCAAGAAGATAGCAAATTATTGCAAGGAATGTTACGACGAACTTGCGCATAAGACTACTTGGCCAACTCGTGCCGAATTGACACACAGTGCAGTGGTTGTATTATCTGCTTCCCTTATCATTGCACTTGTAGTTTTCGGTATGGATCTCGTCTTCGAGAATCTCATGAAGTTTGTTTATCCAGGTTAATTTCCAAGAAAGAAATGGCAGAAGCAGGTAAGAATTGGTATGTGATGCGTGCGGTTAGCGGCAAGGAAGCTAAGTTGAAAGAATACATCGAGGCTGAATTGAAGCATAATCAACTGCTCGCTGATCATGTTTATGAGGTGCTGATCCCTATGGAGAAGCATGCGTCAATACGTGGCGGTAAGCGTGTGGAGAATGAGAAGATTTCTCTGCCGGGTTACGTGTTTGTGCAGGCCGATTTGATTGGTGATGTCCCCACCTTGTTGAGGTTCATGCCTAATTGCCTTGGTTTCCTTGGTGGTTTGGATAATCCTACTCCTGTTCCTCAAGCTCAGATTAACCGTATGTTGGGTGCTGCTGAGGAGACAGAGATTCACAATGAGGTTAGTGTGCCCTTCGTTCTCGATGAGACTGTGAAGGTCATGGAAGGTCCTTTCAGTGGCTTTGAAGGTGTGATTGAGGAAATCAACACAGAAAAGCGTAAGCTGAAGGTAATGGTTAAGATCTTCGGTAGGAAAACTCCTCTGGAGCTCGGTTTTATGCAAGTTGAGAAGGTGACAGAATAGTTGTTACGGACTATCTTCCCTTTTATACGTTTCAATTATTTTAATAAAAAAGAAATGGCTAAAGAAGTTGCTGGATTAATCAAATTACAGATTAAGGGTGGCGCTGCAAATCCTTCACCTCCCGTAGGTCCTGCTCTTGGTTCCAAGGGTATTAACATTATGGGTTTCTGCAAGGAGTTCAATGCACGTACCCAGGATAAGGCCGGCAAGGTATTGCCTGTCGTTATCACATACTACACGGACAAGTCTTTCAGCTTTGTGATCAAGACTCCTCCCGCAGCTGTTCAGTTGCTCGAGGCTTCTAAGAGCAAGAAGGGATCAGGCCAGCCCAATCGTAACAAGGTGGGTAGCGTCACTTGGGAACAGGTGAAGGCTATTGCTGAGGATAAGATGGCTGATTTGAACTGCTTCACAGTTGAGAGTGCTATGCGTCTCGTTGCTGGCACAGCTCGTAGCATGGGTATTACAGTCAAGGGTGACTTCCCCGGTGAATAATTAACTCTTCAATTTAAATTAGTAAAATGAGTAAACTGACAAAGAATCAGAAATCAGTAGCTGAGAAGGTTGAAGCAGGGAAAGTCTATGCATTGAACGAGGCTGCTCAGTTGGTGAAGGATATCACCACTACTAAGTTCGACGCTTCGATTGATATCGACGTTCGTCTTGGCGTTGACCCTCGTAAGGCTAACCAGATGGTTCGTGGCGTTGTGTCACTGCCTAACGGTACTGGTAAGTCTGTTCGCGTGCTCGCACTGTGCACACCCGATCAAGAAGAGGCTGCTAAGGCAGCTGGAGCTGATTATGCTGGTCTCGATGAGTATATCGAAAAAATTAAGACTGGTTGGACTGACATCGACGTGATCATCACTATGCCTTCTTGCATGGGTAAGGTTGGTCCGTTGGGTCGTGTTCTCGGTCCCCGCGGTTTGATGCCTAACCCCAAGAGTGGCACTGTCACTATGGATGTTGCTAAGGCCGTGAAGGAAGTGAAGCAAGGTAAGATCGATTTCAAGGTTGATAAGACTGGTATTATCCATACCTCTATTGGTAAGGTTTCTATGACCGCCGAGCAGATCTATGGTAACGCTAAGGAGTTCATCAACACTGTGATTCGTTTGAAGCCTGCTGCTGCCAAGGGAACTTATATTAAGAGTATCTTCCTTTCCTCTACAATGAGTAAGGGTATCAAGATTGATCAGAAATCTGTCGAATAACTCTAAAAGTTTGGTAAAATGAAGAAAGAAGCTAAAGATACTATCATTGTTGAACTTGGTCAGAAGCTGAAGGAATATCCTCATTTCTACTTGGTCGATGTGACCGGTATGAACGCAGAGGATACAAGTAATCTTCGTCGCAAGTGTTTCAAGCAGCAGATCAAGATGGTCGTTGTGAAGAATACTCTTCTCCACAAGGCTCTTGAGGCAACTGAGACCGACTTCTCTGAACTTTATGGCGCTTTGAAAGGTAACACTGCAGTGTTGTTCTGCGAGACTGCCAATGTCCCTGCAAAGTTGCTGAAAGATAAGGAAATTGCTAAGGCTGGCGTGCCCTCTTTTAAGGCAGCTTATGCTGAGGAAGGTATTTTCGTTGGTGCCGACAAGCTCGACGAGTTGTCTTCTATCAAGAGCAAGAACGAGGTTATTGCAGATGTTGTCGCTCTCTTGCAGTCTCCTGCAAAGAACGTTATCTCTGCTCTGCAGTCAGGCGCTGGCACCATTCACGGTGTGCTTAAGACTTTAGGCGAGCGCCCTGAGTAAACAAGGTTTTGATAGCTCCTACATCAAGGAGTGTCGAACTATAAAGTCTATTCATTATTAACACGAAAAATTAAAATTAGAATAAAATGGCAGACGTAAAAGCTATTGCAGAAGAGTTAGTAAATCTTACTGTTAAGGAAGTTAATGAGTTGGCAACTGTCCTGAAGGACGAGTATGGTATCGAGCCCGCCGCTGCAGCTGTTGCTGTAGCTGCCGGTCCTGCTGCAGCTGGTGCTGCTGAGGCTGCTGAGGAGAAGACATCTTTCGATGTTGTCCTCACTGACATCGGCGCTACTAAGCTCCAGGTTGTGAAGGCTGTCAAGGAGGCTTGCGGTCTCGGTCTGAAGGAGGCTAAGGCTCTCGTTGAGGGTGCTCCCGCTACAATCAAGGAGGGTCTCTCAAAGGACGAGGCTGAGAACCTGAAGAAGGCCATCGAAGAGGCCGGCGCTAAGGTTGAGCTGAAGTAAGCAGTCAGAGGTTAGACCTCTCAACTTATTATTACATAAATGGTTAGGATTTGCCCAGTCGGTGAGTCCTAACCTTTTTGTGTCTTTCAAGTTTTTTTTGTTTCTTTTCAAGGAAAACTTCACAGGTAACAGATTCACAAATCAATTTTATGACCAAAGTTGTAAATAACAGAGTAAATTTCGCAAGCGTCCATAATCCGTACCCATTCCCGGATTTCCTCGACGTTCAGCTGAAGTCATTCCGCGACTTCTTGCAGTTGGACACTCCGCCTGAGGAACGCAAGAACGACGGTTTGTATAAGGTGTTCGCAGAGAACTTCCCTATCACAGACACGCGTAATAACTTCGTTCTTGAGTTCTTGGATTACTATATCGACCCGCCCCGCTATTCTATTGATGAATGCTTGGAGCGCGGTCTGACATATAGCGTACCCTTGAAGGCTAAGATGAAGCTTTACTGCACGGATCCCGACCATGAAGACTTCGGAACGTTTATCCAGGATGTTTTCTTGGGTACCATTCCTTATATGACTGATAATGGTACGTTCGTTATCAATGGTGCTGAGCGCGTTGTTGTTGCTCAGCTGCACCGTTCTCCTGGTGTTTTCTTTGGTCAGGGTGTTCATGCCAATGGTACTGTCCTGTATAGCGCTCGTATTATCCCGTTTAAGGGTTCTTGGATCGAGTTTGCTACAGACATCAATAATGTCATGTACGCTTACATTGATCGTAAGAAGAAGTTGCCTGTAACAACTATGTTGCGTGCTATCGGTTACGAGTCTGATAAGGACATCTTGAAGATTTTCGATCTCGCTGAGGAGGTGAAGGTTAACAAGAAGAACTTGAAGGCTTGCCTGGGTCGCAAGCTCGCTGGTAACGTTATGAAGACCTCTTATGAGGAATTCACTGATGAGGATACCGGTGAAGTAACGCTCATGCAGCGTAACCAAGTGATCTTGGATCGTGGCACTGAAATCACGGAGGATAATTACGATTTGATCCTCGATAGCGAGGTGCAGACCATTTTGTTGCACAAGGATGAGGAGACTGCCAATAAGTTCTCTATCATTTTCAATACGCTTGCTAAGGACCCCAGCAACTCCGAGACGGAGGCTGTTCGTTACATCTATCGTCAGCTTCGTAACGCTGATCCTGTGGATGACGCAAGCGCTCGCGAGGTGTTCCAGAACTTGTTCTTCTCTGACAAGCGTTACGACTTGGGTGAGGTAGGTCGTTATCGTATCAACACCAAGCTCGGTCTTGACACGGATGGCGATGTGCGCGTTCTTACCAAGGAGGATATCATTGCCATTATCAAGTATCTGATCAAGCTCATCAACTCTAACGCAAGTGTTGATGATATCGACCACCTTTCGAACCGTCGCGTTCGCACCGTTGGTGAGCAGCTGGCCAACCAGTTCTCTATTGGTTTGGCACGTATGAGCCGCACCATTCGTGAGCGCATGAATGTTCGTGACAATGAGGTGTTCACTCCGACCGACTTGATCAATGCCAAGACTATTTCAAGCGTCATCAACTCGTTCTTCGGTACTAACCCGTTGAGCCAGTTCATGGACCAGACCAACCCGCTCGCCGAGGTGACTCATAAGCGTCGTCTTTCTGCACTCGGTCCTGGTGGTTTGACCCGTGAGCGCGCAGGTTTCGAGGTTCGTGACGTACACTATACACACTACGGCCGCCTCTGTCCTATTGAGTCGCCTGAGGGACCTAACATCGGTCTGATTTCTTCACTCTGTATGTATGCCACCATCAATGAGCTGGGCTTCATCGCCTCTCCGTACCGTGTGGTGAAAGACAGTAAGGTTGATATGGACAACGACGATGTTGTCTATCTTACCGCTGAGGAAGAGGAAGGTAAGTTTGTTGCCCAGGGTAACGCTCCGTTGAGAGAGGATGGCTCGTTCATCCGTGCCACGGTCCACACCCGTAAGGCTGCCGACTTCCCTGTTGTCACTCCCGACAGAGTCGATCTGATGGACGTTGCTCCTCAGCAGATTGCTTCAGTGAGTGCCGGTCTGATTCCTTTCTTGGAGCACGATGACGGTCACCGCGCCCTGATGGGATGTAACATGATGCGCCAGGCCGTTCCTTTGCTCCACAACGATGCTCCTATCGTGGGTACAGGCTTGGAGAAGCAGGTGTGTGAGAACTCTCGTACCATGGTGATGGCTGAGGGCGAGGGTGTCATCGAGTATGTTGACGCTACAACCATTCGCATTCTTTACGATCGTACGGAGGATGAGGAGTTTGTGAGCTTCGAGCCCGCTCTGAAGGAATATCGCATTCCTAAGTTCCGTCGCACCAACCAGAATATGACCATCGACCTTCGTCCTATCTGCGAGAAGGGCCAGCGCGTCAAGAAGGGCGACATCCTCACTGAGGGTTACGCCACTGAGGACGGTGAGTTGGCACTGGGTCGTAACCTCTTGGTGGCTTACATGCCTTGGAAGGGTTACAACTATGAGGACGCCGTCGTTATCTCTGAGCGCATGGTGCGCGAGGATGTTCTGACATCAGTACATGTCGACGAGTACTCTCTCGATGTGCGTGAGACAAAGCGTGGTGTTGAGGTCTTCACAAGCGATATCCCCAACGTGAGCGAAGAGGCCACTAAGGACCTCGACGAGAACGGTATTATCCGTGTCGGTGCTCGCGTGGAGCCCGGCGACATCATGATTGGTAAGATTTCACCTAAGGGTGAGAGCGATCCTTCACCTGAGGAGAAGTTGCTCCGCGCTATCTTCGGCGACAAGGCCGGTGACGTGAAGGACTCTTCATTGAAGGCCAATCCTTCGTTGAGCGGTATTGTTATCGACAAGAAGTTGTTCACTCGTGCTGAGAAGACCCGTGAGTCGAAGAAGCAGGATAAGATCCTGTTGGCTAAGATCGACGAGGAGTATGAGGCCAAGCACGAAGACCTGAAGAACATGCTGGTCGACAAGCTGATGACTCTTACCAACGATAAGACCTCTCAGGGTGTGAAGGATTACACTGAGGCTGAGATCATCAATAAGGGTAGCCGCTTCACGGTAGCCGCTCTGAAGAACCTCGAGTATGATGGTGTTCAGAGTAACGGTTGGACAGATGATGAGCGCATCAATAACATGATTCAGCATCTGATCATGAACTTCATCCGCAAGGACAAGCAGTTGGCCGCTGAGCAGAACCGCCGCAAGTTCGCCATTACCATCGGTGATGAGCTGCCTTCTGGTATCTTGAAGATGGCTAAGGTTTACATTGCCAAGAAGCGTAAGATCCAGGTGGGTGATAAGCTCGCCGGTCGCCACGGTAACAAGGGTATTGTGTCTAAGATCGTACGTATGGAGGACATGCCGTTCTTGGCTGATGGTCGTCCTGTCGACCTCGTGTTGAACCCGATGGGTGTGCCTTCTCGTATGAACCTGGGACAGATCTTCGAGGCTATCCTCGGTGCTGCCGGTAAGAAGATGGGCGTTAAGTTCGCCACTCCTATCTTCGATGGTGCTAAGCTCGACGACCTGCGCGTGTGGACCGACAAGGCTGGCCTGCCCAACCTTTGCTCAACAACCGTTTACGATGGTGAGACGGGTGAGCCGTTCGACCAGCAGGCCACGGTGGGTATCACCTACTTCTTGAAGTTGGGCCACATGGTCGAAGACAAGATGCACGCTCGTTCTATCGGTCCGTACAGTTTGATTACCCAGCAGCCGTTGGGTGGTAAGGCCCAATTCGGTGGACAGCGTTTCGGAGAGATGGAGGTTTGGGCTCTTGAGGGCTTTGGCGCAAGCCATGTGCTTCAGGAGATGCTTACCATCAAGAGTGATGATGTCACCGGACGTTCTAAGGCTTACGAGGCCATCGTCAAGGGCGACTCTATGCCAACACCAGGTATTCCTGAGTCTCTGAATGTGCTCCTCCACGAGTTGCGTGGTCTTGGACTGAGCGTGAAGTTGGATTAATGTTTGAATATTGAAAAGTTAGAAACATGGCTTTCAAAAAAGATACAAAGGTAAAGAATAATTTCTCGAAGATTACCATCAGCCTTGCATCTCCCGAGGAAATCAAGGAGAACTCGTATGGTGAGGTCACCAAGCCGGAGACCATCAACTACCGTACCTACAAGCCTGAGCGCGATGGTTTGTTCTGTGAGAAGATTTTCGGTCCCACGAAGGATTACGAGTGCGGCTGCGGTAAGTACAAGCGCATTCGCTATAAAGGCATCGTGTGTGACCGATGCGGAGTGGAGGTAACAGAGCGCAAGGTGCGCCGTGAGCGTAGCGGACACATCGAGCTCGTCGTTCCCGTTGCCCACATTTGGTATTTCCGCTCTCTCCCCAACAAGATCGGTTACCTTCTTGGACTTCCTACCAAGAAGCTCGATACTGTGGTCTATTACGAGAAGTACATCGTCATCCAGCCCGGTGCCGTTGCTGGCATGAAGAACCCCGAGACGGGCGAGGACCTCAATGGCTCACACCGACTCGACCTTCTTTCTGAGGACGAGTATCTGAATATCATCGACAACAAGTTGAGCGACACCAACGACCTTCTTGACGATTCAGATCCCAACAAGTTCATCGCCAAGATGGGTGCCGAGGCCATTCTCGATCTGCTCCATGAGCTGACCATCGAGGATGCCAATGGTCTGACAGGTCTCGACAAGCTCTCGTTCGAGCTGCGCGACCGCGCCAGCAACGACTCAAGCCAGATGCGTAAGACTGAGGCCTTGAAGCGTCTGCAGGTTGTCGAGGCATTCCGTTCCTCTAAGAATGTGAACAAGCCCGAGTGGATGATCATGAAGATCATTCCCGTCATCCCGCCTGAGCTTCGTCCGCTCGTTCCTCTGGATGGTGGCCGTTTCGCCACATCCGACCTGAACGATCTCTACCGTCGCGTCATCATCCGTAACAATCGTTTGAAGCGCCTGATGGAGATCAAGGCTCCTGAGGTCATTCTCCGTAATGAGAAGCGTATGCTTCAGGAGGCTGTCGATTCATTGTTCGACAACAGCCGCAAGGCTAGCGCCGTCAAGAGCGAGTCTAACCGTCCTTTGAAGTCGCTTTCCGACTCTCTGAAGGGTAAGCAGGGTCGTTTCCGTCAGAACCTTCTCGGTAAGCGTGTCGACTACTCAGCCCGTTCGGTTATCGTCGTCGGTCCTGAGTTGAAGATGGGTGAGTGCGGTCTTCCTAAGTTGATGGCCGCAGAGCTCTATAAGCCGTTCATCATCCGCAAGCTCATCGAGCGCGGCATCGTGAAGACGGTGAAGAGCGCCAAGAAGATTGTCGACCGTCGTGAGCCCGTTATCTGGGATATCCTCGAGAACGTGATGAAGGGTCATCCGGTGCTGTTGAACCGTGCCCCGACACTTCACCGTCTGTCAGTGCTTGCCTTCCAGCCCAAGCTTATCGAGGGCAAGGCCATTCAGTTGCACCCGTTGGCTTGTACACCGTTCAACGCCGACTTCGATGGCGACCAGATGGCTGTCCACCTTCCTTTGAGCAACGAGGCAGTGCTCGAGGCTCAGATTCTGATGCTTCAGAGCCACAACGTTCTGAACCCTGCCAATGGTGCATCCATCACCGTTCCTTCACAGGATATGGTGCTTGGTCTTTACTATATCACCAAGATTCGTCCTGGAGCCAAGGGCGAGGGCCTTTCTTTCTACGGTCCTGAGGAGGCAATCATCGCTTACAACGAGAAGCGTTGCGACCTTCACGCTCAGGTGAAGGTGCTTGTCGACGATCTCGTCGATGGCAAGCGTGTTCGCCACGTGGTCGAGACCTCTGTGGGTCGCGTCGTGGTCAACGAGCTTGTGCCTTCAGAGATTGGCTTCTTCAATGGCATCATTTCTAAGAAGTCGTTGCGTAACCTCATTGCCGTCGTAATTAAGTCGGTGGGTATGGCTCGCGCCTGCACCTTCCTCGATGGCATCAAGAACCTGGGTTATCGCATGGCATACCTCGCTGGTCTGTCGTTTAACCTCGACGATATCATCGTTCCTGACGACAAGAAGGCCATTGTGCAGAAGGGTCAGGATGAGGTCGACAACATTACCGCCAACTTCGATATGGGTCTTATCACCGATAAGGAGCGTTACAACCAGGTGATCGATGCTTGGACACACGTCAACGCCAACCTGAAGAAGGCTGTGATGAAGCACATGACCGAGGCCGACCAGGGCTTCAACGCCGTGTATATGATGCTCGACTCTGGTGCTCGTGGATCTGCCGATCAGATTGCCCAGCTTGCTGGTATGCGTGGTTTGATGGCCAAGCCTCAGAAGGCTGGTGCCGAGGGCAACTCCATCATTGAGAACCCTATTCTTTCTAACTTGAAGGAGGGTATGTCGGTGCAGGAGTACTTTATCGCCTCTCACGGTGCCCGTAAAGGTCTTGCTGATACGGCTATGAAGACTGCCGACGCTGGATACCTCACACGTCGTCTTGTCGACGTGGCTCACGATGTGATCATCACCGAGGAGGACTGCGGTACCTTGCGTGGTCTTGAGTGCCGTGCCTTGAAGAATGGCGACGAGGTCATCTCTTCTCTGTCAGAGCGCATCCTTGGTCGTGTTTCTGTTCACGACGTGGTCGATCCTCATACCAATGAGGTGATCGTTGTTGCTGGTGAGGAGATCCGCGAGGACGAGGCTGAGCGCATCGAGAAGTGCGGTGTCGAGATGGTTGAGATCCGTTCAGTGCTTACCTGTGAGAGCAAGAAGGGCGTATGCCGCAAGTGCTACGGCCGTAACCTTGCCACCGCCAAGATGGTTCAGATGGGTGAGGCTGTCGGCGTGATCGCCGCTCAGGCCATCGGTGAGCCGGGTACCCAGCTTACGCTCCGTACCTTCCACGCTGGTGGTGTTGCCGGTAACGTGGCAGCCAACGCAGGCATCAAGGCTAAGAACGAGGCTCGTCTGAAGTTTGAGGAGCTGCGCACCGTGCCTTACGTCGATGACAATGATGTTGAGTGCCAGATGGTTGTTAGCCGCTTGGCCGAGGTTCAGTTCATCGATCAGAATACCGATATCGTCCTGTCGTCTATGCAGGTGCCTTATGGTAGCTCATTGTACTTCAAGGATGGCGACACAGTGAAGCCAGGCGATCAGATTTGTCGTTGGGACCCCTTCAACGCTGTTATTGTCAGTGAGTACGCTGGTAAGCTCTGCTTCCACGACGTGGTTGAGGGCCAGACGTTCAAGGCTGAGACCGATGAGACCTCTGGTATGACAGAGCGTATCATCACCGATTCACGCGACCACACCCTCGTTCCTACGGTCGATGTGGTTAACGCCGACAGTAAAGAAATCGGCGTCCCTGAGGTGCTCGTAACCTATAACTTGCCTGTGGGCGGCCACTTGGTTGTTGAGAATGGCGACGTCATCAAGACTGGTACCACATTGGTTAAGATTCCTCGTGCTGTGGGTGGTGCTGGTGATATCACTGGTGGTCTGCCTCGTGTCACCGAGCTCTTTGAGGCTCGTAACCCGTCTAACCCTGCTGTTGTGTCTGAGATCGATGGTGAGGTGTCAATGGGTAAGCAGAAGCGTGGTAACCGCGAGGTGATCGTTACCTCTAAGACCGCCGATCAGAAGAAGTATCTCGTTCCTCTGTCACGTCAGATCCTGGTACAGGAGCACGACGCCGTTCGCGCCGGAACACCGTTGTCTGATGGTTCTATCACTCCCAACGACATCCTTGCCATCAAGGGTCCGACGGCTGTGCAGGAGTACATCGTCAATGAGGTGCAGGACGTTTATCGTCTGCAGGGTGTGAAGATCAACGATAAGCACTTCGAGATCATCGTTCGTCAGATGATGCGTAAGGTGCGCATCGACGATCCGGGCGATACCATCTTCCTCGAGCAGGAGTTGGTCGACAAGCTCGATTTCGCTGATGAGAACGACCGCATCTGGGGCAAGAAGGTTGTCACCGACGCTGGCGACTCGGAGGTTCTCGTGAAGGGTCAGATTGTTTCCGCTCGCAAGTTGCGCGACGAGAACTCAAGCCTGAAGCGCCGTGATCTGAAGCTCGTTCAGGTGCGTGATGCCGTTCCCGCCACATCTACACAGGTGCTGCAGGGTATCACCCGCGCCGCTCTGGGTACGAAGAGCTTCATGAGTGCCGCATCGTTCCAGGAGACCACGAAGGTGCTCAACGAGGCCGCTATCCGCGGTAAGGTCGACCATTTGGAGGGCATGAAGGAGAACGTTATCTGCGGTCACCTCATCCCTGCCGGTACTGGTCTTCGTCGTTGGGAGAAGATCATTGTTGGTTCACGTGAGGAGTACGACCGCATGGAGGCCAACAAGAAGAACGTCCTCGACTTCGCCAACCAGGCTGAAGAGCAATAATCCAGTCTTTAATATAGACTCTCTATAACCCGATGGCCGCCAACGCTCCAAAAGAGTGTTGGCGGCCATTCTGTTTTCCATATGGATCTTTCATTAGGGCAACGTGCTTCGTTGTGCCTGCTGAACTTCTTCACACGCATCGACGCGGTGGCTGCGGCTCCCGACGGCAACATCATGAGTGGTACCCACAAGGCGGTTTGGAAACAATAACATCCTGCAATTTCTCCTATTTTCGGTCTAATGGCCGATTTGGGCTTAACCGTTTGTGTCAAGCACAATCTTTCTCATTTGCGAGAAGCTCGTAAATGTTCATTTCCCCATTCCTCGATGGTATCGACGGCGGAGTTCTTGCGTCGCCTTGATGTACGACATCATGTGAAGAATCCTTATAAAAAAGGAGGTATCACTCCGTAAGCGATACCTCCCCGTTGTATCTTGGTGTTGGTCTCCCAAGCGTTTCTTAGTACACAAACACCTTGCAGTCCTTGATGCTGCCCGGTGCTCCTTGCTCAGCGCGCGGCAGATACTCCAGTGCCGTCACCGTCTGCTGCTGACCGAGGTCGATCACCAACAGGTGGGGCAGGGCGGCGCCGTTCTCCGTCTGCCAGTAGGTCGACTCCTGCAGGTCGAACGCCTTGTCGCCGGTGTGGTTACCGTTGTCGTCCTCGCTGTCGGCATACTTTGTCTTCCATGCGTCGCGACTGATGCGCTTGCCCTGGGCGTCCTGCACGTAAATCTCGGCGATGGCGCTCAGCGCCTTGCCACTCTGGTTGCTTCCCACCTCGATGGCGAGGTAGCGACCCGTAGCCGCCTTGTCAAACTTCACCGTCTGCCAGCCGTTTCCAGCCTTCATCTGTCCGGCAAACACCGGTGTGCTTGAGTTCAGGTCGGGCTTGTCGCCGATGTTGTTATGCTTGTTGCTCTCTTCCAGTTGCAACTTGTTCAGCTCGGGTTTGTCCTGTCCCCACACGGTGGTCTCCTTCGGTCCCACCACGTCGAGCACGATCACCTCGTTGCGACCCTTCTTCAGCCAGCAGCCCGGCACATAGAGCGTCTGCTGCGGACCGATGCGCCAGAAGCGGCCCACGGCGTGCCCGTTGACATACACCAGGCCTTTGCCCCACTTCTCGAAGTTGAGGAACGTGTCGCCCGTCTTCTTCAGGTTGAAGTAGCCGCGGTAGTAGCCAGCCTTGGTGTTCAAGCGGTCCTGCTGTCCCATCTTGTTCTTGCCCGAGAGGGCGTTCACAGCGTCGGCGTAGGTGTCGGGAATGCGGCTTTGCTCCCAGTCTTTCAGCGTCCACACCACATCGTCGCCATCCACGGCGGCGCTCAGCGTCACGTTGCCCACGATACCCTTGAAGTCCTTGATGGCGCGTCCGAAGTTGATGCGTCCCATGGCCTCCACCAGCACCGTCAGCTTGTCGCCCTTCTTGGTGGCGGGCATCACGAGCGACCGCTCATTCTTCACACGGTCGATCTTACCCACATATTTCTTGTTCAGGTACACCTGCACATAGTCGTGCGCACCGTCGATGGTGAGCACGGCGCCCGCGGGTGCCTCGGGCAGGGCTGTGCGATAGATCATCGAGCCCCAGCCGAAGTCCATGTCCTCGAAGGTGAGCGGTGTCACCGATGAGGCGGTGCTGTCGATGCCCAATCCGATGGTGGCATACTGGTCGAGTGTGAACTTTGCCACGTTCATCGTCGGAGCGGCAGCCTTCGGCACGTTAGGCATCTTGCCCTGGGTGTATTTCTGCATCATCTGTCGCAGCTCAAAATACTTGGGTGTGGTCTGGCCATACTCGTTGATGGGCGCGTCGTAGTCGTACGATGTCACGTCGGGTGCGAATCCCGGTGAGTTGGCTCCAGCCCAGTGGCCAAACGATGTTCCTCCGTGGGTCATATAGAGCGAGAAGCTGATGCCCTTCGAGAGCATCTCGTCTAAGCCGGCCACCATATCCTTGGCGTCGCGCGTCTCATGGCGTGCGCCCCACTTGTCGAACCATCCGCTCCAAAACTCCGAGCACATCTTCGGGGCGTCGGGGCGCAACTCGCCCAGGCGACGGAACTGCTGGTCGATGTTGGCTCCTGTGCCAAAGTTCATGGTCCACACCAAGTCGTCCAGTCCGTTGCGCTCAAAGTTGCTGGCCCAGTCACACTGGAACAGCGCCGGTCCGCGACCGTTCTGGTACCAGTTGTCCTTCAGCATGTCGCGAATGGCCGACACATACGGCTTGTCGGTGCCATACGATCCATACTCGTTCTCCACCTGCACCATGATGATCGGTCCGCCGCGCTGAATGGTCAGCGGTGCCAGTTGCTCAGCCACCTTCTCCTCGAAGATCTTCACGCGCTCCATGAAGTAGGGGTCGCGCTCGCGCAACTTAATGTCTTTCTTCTTGAGCAGCCACCAGGGCAGTCCGCCCATCTCCCATTCGGCGCACACATAGGGGCCGGGTCTCACGATGACGTACATACCGTTCTTCTGTGCCTGGCGCACGAAGGCTGCGATGTCGTTGTTGCCAGTGAAGTCAAACTGTCCCTCCTTCTGCTCGTGAATGTTCCAGAACACATACATGCAGATGGTGTTCATGCCCAGTGCCTTGCACATCTTGATGCGCTGGTCCCAGTAGGCCTTGGGAATACGGGGGTAGTGGAGCTCAGCAGCCTTCACCACGAAAGGCTTTCCGTCGAGCAGGAACGTGCCCTTGCCCACCGTGAAGTCGCCTGGCTTGGCTGCCTGACTGCCCACGGGGCAGAGCAGCATGGCGGCTGCGAGGGCCGCCGTCGATAATGTCTTTGTCAGCTTCATTTTTATGGTTTGTTTTAGAATTTGTTCTTGTCCCATTCGAGCGCAAACACTCTTATTTTCGCAAAGATACGAATAATCTTTAAGAATGCGCCGACTCACGTTCAAAATTCATCTATTTCTCCGCTTTTTGTGTGTTGGGCAGCAGTCCGGCAACGATTCCCATCAGGGGCAGGAATGCGCTCACCTGGAAAATGAACTCTACGCTGGTCTTGTCGGCCAGCCATCCGAAGAAGGCCGACCCAAGTCCACCAAGTCCAAACATCAGTCCGAAGAACACGCCGGCGATCATCCCCACCTTGTCGGGCATGAGGTCGGTGGCGTAAACCACGATCGACGAGAATGCCGATGCGATGATCAGTCCCGAGAGAAAGCAGCACACGATGGTCATCGTGAGGCCCACATAGGGCATGGCCAAGGCGAAGGGGGCCGCTCCGAGGATAGAGAACCAGATGACATATTTCCTGCCGAACCTGTCGCCCAGCACGCCACCTGCCACCGTTCCGATGGCGAACGCGGCGAGAAACACAAAGAGGAACAGTTGCGAAGCCTTTATCGACACGCCAAACTTGTCGATCAGGAAGAACGTGAAGTAGCTCGTGATGCACGAGGTGTAGAAATACTTCGAGAACACGAGGAGCACGAGTATTGCCAACGCTCCGTATTTGGACCGTTTGGAGATGTGGTTGTTCAGCGCGGGCTTTCTCTGCGGATGCTTCACCACATACTGCATTTGGGCCTTATACCATGCGCCGAGCCGCACCATGATCAAGGCGGCGAGCAGGGCGGCCAAGGCAAACCATGAAATGGAGTGCTGACCGTAAGGCAGGATGATGATGGCCGCCAAAAGGGGTCCGAGGGCCGATCCGCCGTTGCCACCCACCTGGAAGATCGATTGCGCCAAACTCTTCTTGCCGCCCGACGCCATCTGCGTTACGCGCGATGCCGTGGGGTGGAACACCGACGATCCGAAGCCCACGATGCTCACGGCTATGAGTATGGTGAGGTAATGGTTGGCGAAGGCCAGTGCCAGAAGGCCCGCCAACGTGAAGCACATGCCCACGGAGAGGGCGTACGGTCGCGGGTGGCGGTCGGCGTACAAGCCGGTGAACGGTTGCAGGATCGATGAGGTCATCTGAAACACGAGTGTGATGATGCCTATCTGTGCGAAGGAGAAGTCGAACTGGTCTTTCAGGATGGGATAAATGGAGGGAATGATCGACTGTATCATGTCGTTCAGAAAATGCGATATGCCGCAAATCATGAGTATGGAGTAGGCCGTTCCCTCGGTCATGGTGGGTTTGCCCTTGAGCTTCTGGCTGATGGCTTTGATTTGCATAGACGAATGTCCTTTTATGGTTTGTTGTGCAAAAGTACTCATTTTTAGTTTACCCCCAACATTTTATAATGTTGAATGTTGGGTGTTGAATGTTGAATGAGGAATGTTGGGTGTTGGGTTTTGGATGGGCACGTTGGATGGTCGGGCAGAAATGACGCTGGCTCGCGTGAGAGTAGCCGTGTCAAAAGGTATGGGAAGGCGCTGGCTCGTGTGAGAGGAGTCGTGTCAATAGGTATGGGAAGGCGCTGGTTCGTGTGAGAGGAGTCGTGTTGTAAGTCAAACTATGCGGGCTGAAAGCCCAACGACCTCCATAGCCCAGGGTGTCGCTTCGCTTGCCCTGGGCTATGAACTTCTGTCCCTTCGGGACGTGCCGATTGGCTTCCTTCATTTGCACAGATGCGTTGCAATCAGCATGCGAAGAATCCGTGCCCATCCGTCGCGCCGACGGCGCATCGACACACGCCGCGGAATGCGGCGCAAGACTAACCGATCCGTGAAAAGACCCATCCGTGCGCATCGGTGAAATCCGTGTTCTTTGATAAAACCGCCCCGCATGGCCCATTCCACATTTAACCTTTAATATTCCACATTAAAAAAGTTGTCATTCTACACCCAACAACCCCATTTGTTAAATAGTATATTTTCCCATCACAATTCGGCCCTTTTTCTCTCTCGCTTCTAACTTTTTGTTGTAACTTTGCAGCGCAAACGCGGTACCTTGCCATCTACCCAAGGCCCCCGCGATAGCCCATTATCTGCCGGCGATAGCAACTACAATAACCAAATAATTAAACAACAGTAACTTTTTCAACATGAAACAATTCGGGCTTCTGCGCAGAGCGCTGATAGTGGTCCTGTTGGGAATGGTGGCCAGCTTCTCGCAAGCGGTCAACATCAACGACCCGGGCATTATCTATCGCATCGTGTGCCAGTCGAACGGCCAGGCCGTGACGAATGGTAACCAGAGCGCACACAACACGTACCTCACGACCGATGCCATTGACCTCTCGGCCGAGGGACAAGACTGGATGATTGTGCCAGTGTCGCCATCCGACAGCATCTATGCTTTCTACAATCCCCATTACGACATGGGCTTCGACATGGCTCCCGCGGCCCAGCAGGCATGGCGCTTGTTGCAGTGGGATCCCAAGTTCACCAGTTCCAACCAGCAGTTTGTCATCAAGCAGGTCAGCGAGGGTGTCTTCCAGTTCCTCAACGTTGCCGGCAATCGCGCCATGACGCTCCGTGCCGACGGCACCATCTACATGGATGAGGATCTCGACGCTGCCAACAGCCACTTCACCCTGCAGGCCACAACCAACAAGGTCGACAAGATCATCAAGGGCTACACCTACCTGCTCCGCAGCAAGAACACCGGTTGGGTGCTCAGCAACCTCGAGAGCCGCAAGTCGGCCGCCCTGCTCCACACCGAGCCTTATAAGGAGGGAAGCTATGGCCAGCACTGGGAGTACCGCACCGTGGAGTTCACCAAGTATGGCTCCACCGGCTATTCCACCGTTCTCTTCAACGCCAAGTACAACTTCGCCATCGACGCCGGCCTGAACGGCGAGAAGCTGCCGTTGCAGTATGCGCTCGATGGGTCCAACTACAACCAGCAGGTGTCGTTCGAGGCCGTAGAGGGCCAGCAGGGCGTCTACCGCATCTCCTATAAGTACAACGGCACCGTCTACTACCTCTCCGCCGACAGCAAGGGCGACACCCGCATGATTCAGGACGCCAACGACGAGACCACCTATTTCACCGTGGAGTACACCGACCCCTATGTGCCCGTGCTCTCCGACTGGGAGAACCAGCGCGTGTTCGCCGTCAACAAGGAGGAGGGCCACGCCGCCTACATTCCTTACGCCAACACCGAGGCGCTGCGTGCCGACAAGGCCCGCTACGACAAGCCTTGGCTCGACCCCGCCAGCGACCGTTGGATGACGCTCAATGGCACATGGAAGATCAACTTCGTGAAAGACCCGTCGTTGCGTCCGGGCGAGGATGATTTCTACGGCAACGATGTCAACGTCTCTTCATGGAACAACATCGACGTGCCCTCATGCGTTGAGATGAAGGGCTACGGCGATCCTTGGTATGTCAATGTCGATTATCCCTTCGAGGACAATCCTCCTTACATCACGATGAAGGGCAACCTCTACAACTCGGTCAGCTCCCTGCGCCGCAACTTCACGTTGCCCGCCAACTGGGCCGGCGACCGCGTGTTCCTCCACTTCGACGGTATCTATAGCGGTGCCTACGTGTGGGTCAATGGCAAGAAGGTGGGCTACACCCAGGGTGCCAACAACGACGCTGAGTTCGACGTTACGGCTTATGTCCACGAGGGCGAGAACAACCTGAGCGTTCAGGTGTTCCGCTTCACCGACGGCTCATACCTTGAGGGTCAGGACATGTGGCACATGAGCGGCATCCATCGCGACGTGTACCTCTTCGCCACACCGAAGACCTACATCCGCGACCACTACATCACCTCTAAGCTCGACGCCGCCGACGGCTACAAGTCGGGCTCTATGACCGTGGCCCTCACCATGAACAACCGCGACGCTGAGGCCGCCAACAAGGATGTGTGCGTGCGCCTCATCAGCCCCGAGGGCCAGCAGGTGGGCCAGCAGAACACCCATTTCGCCTTCAAGAAGGGCGAGAAGGAACTTACGCAGTATGTAACATTCGAGGGCCTCACCAACCTCCAGCTTTGGAACGCTGAGCAGCCCAACCTCTACACCGTCGAGGTGGCACAGACCGACGCCAAGGGATCGGAGGAAGAGGCGTTCGCCACCAAGTATGGCTTCCGCTATGTGGAGATCCCCAACGACGACCATCGCGTCTACGTCAATGGCAAGCAGGTCTACTTCAAGGGCGTCAACACACAGGACACCCATCCCACCCGTGGCCGCGCCATCGATGTGGAGACCATGCTGAAGGACATCACCCTCATGAAGCAGGCCAACGTCAACACCGTGCGCACCAGCCACTATCCCCGTCAGGCCAAGATGAACGCCATGTTCGACTATTACGGCCTCTATGTCATGGATGAGGCCGACATCGAGTGCCACAAGAACTGGCAGGATGGCGCCGCCATCTCAAGCGACGCCTCTTGGCAGCCCGCCTATCTCGACCGCGCCCGCCGCATGGTGCTGCGCGACCGCAACAACCCGTCGGTGGTGTTCTGGAGCCTTGGCAACGAGAGCGGCTATGGCACCAACCACGACGCCGCCTTCGCCCTCATGAAGACGCTCGACAACCGCATCGTCCACTACGAGGGTGCCACCAACGCCGGTCGCGCCACCGCTACCGAGATGTGGAGCCGCATGTATCCGTCGCTCGATGAAGTGAAGGCGCAGGCCAATGGCAACTGGGCCGAGCAGCCTTTCTTCATGTGTGAGTACGACCACGCCATGGGCAACTCGCTGGGCAACCTCCAGGAGTACTGGGACATCCTCGAGGGCAGCAAGTATGGCATCGGCGGTTGCGTATGGGACTGGGTCGACCAGTCGATCGTGGCTTCTGAGGATATCATGAGCGGCAACCTCATGCAGAACGGCTTCCACAAGTACCGCACAGGTTACGACTATCCCGACGCTCCCCACCAGGGCAACTTCGTCAACAATGGCATCATCAATGCCGACCGCTCTTGGAGCGCCAAGCTCGATGAGCTGAAGAAGGTCTATCAGTATGTGTCGTTCGACCAGTGCCAGACAACCGGCAACAACACCGCTGAGATCACCCTCACCAACAAGTACGACTTCACCTCGCTGGGCGCCCTGCGCTTGGCTTACCAGGTGGTGGTCGATGGTAAGGTGGCCAATGAGGGCAATGTGGCTCTCAACGACCTCAAGCCGGGCGAGACAGGCTCTGTCACCGTGCCTACCGCCTACGACGAGGCTGAGGCCAAGGGCAAGGAGGTGCTGCTCAACCTGAGCGTTGTGCACCCCGCCGCCACCGCTTACGCTCCCGCCGACTACGCTGTCGCTACCGCACAGTATGTGTTGCAGGATCGCGCCAACCTCGCAGCCGTCGACCTCAAGGGCAGCAGCGCCGAGCCGCTGAGCGTCACCAAGTCGAACGGCGTTACCACCATCAGCAACAGCAAGGTGGAGATCGCCTTCAACACCAACTCGGGCAAGCTCACCAAGTGGTCGCAGAACGGCATCAGCATCGTCAAGGATGGCGCCGCACCCGAGTATGAGAACTATCGCTGGATCGAGAACGATGCTCCTTATGGTAGCGACCCCTGGTACGACCAGGGCAACGGCATCAACAGCCATAAGGTAGCCATCAGTCGTGTGGATGGTGGCAACAAGGTAACGGCCACCGTAACAGGCACCGGCTCATGGGTCAACTACACCTTCACCTACACCATCTATAAGAACGGTGTGGTCGACCTCAAGACCCAGTTCACACCGCAGGTCACCGCCACCGACCTCTATGGCGCCGTGCGCCGTCTGGGCATGCAGCTCGAGATGCCGGGCGAGTTCAGCCAGGTCAACTACTACGCTCGTGGCCCGCTGGAGAACTACACCGACCGTTGCACAGGATCAAACCTCGGTCGCTACGCCACCACCGTGTTCGACATGAACGAGAATTACCTGCGCCCGCAGACCATGGGCAACCGCCAGGATCTGCGCGAGCTCACGCTCTCCGACGGTCAGGGCAACGAGATCAACATCCAGACCGAGGGTCAGGTGGCGTTCTCTACGCTCTACTGGTCCGACCAGACCCTCAAGTCGTATATGCACAACTGGGAGCTCCCCATGGCCAACGATGCGGCCGACCGCACCATCTACGCCCACTTCGACTATGTGCAGCGTGGCATCGGCTCAGGCAGCTGTGGTCCCGGCGTCATCTCTAAGTATGTGGTTCCCACCTCGGGCACCTATGGCTACACGCTCCGTTTCACCACCTCCAACCCCGTCATCCAGGGCATCAACAAGACCATGAGCGACGTGGAGACCATGAAGGTGTCGCACAACAGCAAGGCCGTCACCGTCAGTGGCGACATCGCCGCTGGCACCTCAGCCCGTCTGTACAACGCAGGGGGTGTGTTGCTCCATCAGGTTAAGGCATCTGGCAACACCCAGCGCCTCCAGCTCCCCCTGGCAGGTCTGCCCGATGGCTCCTACTTCGTGCAGGTCAGCAGCAAGGGCAACCAGTGTGTCCACAAGCTCCTGAAATAATCCTATCGCTCATTAGGTAACCTCCATAGCGAGGGAGCAGCCCGGGCCTCCGCCCCGTAGCTGCTCCCTCGCTTCGTTTTTAGTTTTACTCCCACCGATCCCACCGATTTGCACAGATGTTTATTCCCCCTAATGGTCGAAAGTCGTACCATGCGGGCTGAATATATATTCCTTCCACCGATTTCCACAGACGCTTATTCCGCTAATGGTATGTTGAAAGTCAAACCATGCGGGCTGAAAGCCCAATGGCCTCCTCAGCCCAGGGCAAGCGAAGCGACACCCTGGGTAAACCGCCACACCCTATCACACCACGCCCTGTAAGGGCAAAAGTAAACATAACATACTCTGTTTCAACGCTTTTGCCCTTACTGGCGCAAGAGTAACCGATCCGTGAAAAGACCAATCCGTGCGCATCGGTGATATTACCTTCCCTTCGGTCGGTGGGGCTACGACAAATCTCGTGAGATAATAAACACCGGCGGTGTTTCCTCTCAGTGGTCATTCGATAGATAGAGTGAGATTCGTGTTCTTAATATACAAACACCGGCGGTGTTTCCTTTCAGTCGTCATTACTTCCCGTTGGTCGGCGGGGCTTCGCACGTCATTCGTGAGATAATAAACACCGGCGGTGTTTCCTCTCAGTAGTCATTCGATTGATTCGCGAGATTCGTGTTCTTTAAAATAATTCGTGTTCTTATTATACAAACACCGACGGTGTTTCCTCTCAGTAGTCATTACATCCCTTTGGTCGGTGGGGCTTCGCCGGGTCTCGTGTTCTTTGAAAAATCACCCCGCATGGCCCACTCCACATTCTCAACACTCCTCCCCCAAATATACACTGTTTTTCTCAACGACCACCCGTTCGCCTCCAAATACGCCATTCTTGGCGCATTTGCGTAACCGCCTAACATTCAAATAGTTATGATCCGTATAGCTCGTTTGTCGCTCCACGCACCACATTCCACGCCACGAAAGACCACCTTTCGCACCTCGATATCTAAGCTATCGCACCACGAAAGACCATCTATCGCACCACGATACCTAAGCTATCGCAACGCGAAAGATGCCCAATCGTCAGCCCACGACACACAAAAAGTAAACCGATTCAACAAATCACCCCAGTTCCTTCTCTATCTCATCCAAAAATCCCGCACAACTTTTTAACCAAAAACCACGACACCCCTCCCTCCCGCTTGTCCCACCCACAAGCGCGCCCTACGCCGCTTACCCGTCTCCCCACAAACATTTTTGCCCACTTTTTCGCAAAATCCCGCCATAATCGTCCCTCGTTTGAGAAAAACGCTGTAACTTTGAACACTAAACCAACCTTCTTGGCGCTGGGGGCGCAAAATAAAGAACAGAAAGTAATACTTTCTGAGGAGGCCACCACTGCTGAGCAGGGTGCGTAGAAACTGAACCAAACAAAACTTAGGAGTATTCTAAACCACCACGATAAAACAATGAGGCTTATGAACCAGAACAGATTTCGTTGCGACGCGTTTGCATTGCAACACGTCACTTCATTACAACAAGTGGAAGCCTTCTTTGGCTACCTCGTCAATGACCTCAGAGTGAACATCCATCCCGATGACGACTTTGCCGACTATGTCGACTTGCAGACCAACACCCCCACCTTCACCCAAGATGAGGCTTTTCTCGCCAACAACTTGATGGACGAGAGCTTCAAGGTGTGCGAGGAAGCAGGAGTGGATATCTATGGCATCGGAGCCGACAAGCTTCTGGTGGCATTAAACGAGGTGGCATAACAATACAGAAACCTAAAACCTAAATACCATTATGGCTGAACAATTAGAAGAGTTCGATGATTTCAAGCCTGCAAAGGTTGACGATGGAGTAAACGATTCCGTCAAGAAGGTCGTTGAGAAAGAGATGACGGAGCTTGAGACTTTCAAGGTAGATACTGATGATATGCTTTTTGGTTACGAGGAACCCAAACAGGCCCTTACAGATATGATGATTGGATATATACAAAATGTCGGTGATGTAAATGAGGTAAATCTTTGTAGCTTTAACTCAGGTAATGGAGAAGCTATTGATGCTTGGGGTTATAGCGGTGATGAGGATATAACCTCAATAGACCTTTTCCTTACAGTTCTAGTTAATCCTGAAAAAAGTAATACTTTGCCAAAATCAGAAATCGAACGTCATTTCAAATGGATGGAGAAGTTTTTTGAACGCTCTCAGTCTGGTACAATGTTTTCTCGTATTACCGATAAACATAGTGATCTTTATCAAATTGCGCAGTTGATAAACAGTTCAGAGAAGGTTGATAGCGTTAGGATGTTCCTAATGACCAATGCTATTGCTCCGGCCAATTTTGAGATAGATGAAAAGGAGACGGATGAAGGTACAATAATGGAATATCACCTTTGGGATGTAAAGCGCATTAAAAAGCATGATGATATTCTTCGAGGTAAAGAACCTGTAGTAGTGGATTTTGAAGATAGGGGATTTAATCCTCTGCCTTGTATTAAAATGCCTGATGTTTCTGATAGAGTGGAATGTTATCTAACTATCATACCTGGAGAAATCCTTTCAAAGATTTACAACCAGTACCATCAGCATATACTAGAACAGAATGTCCGTACTTTTCTTCAGTTTAAAGGAGCAAGTAACAAGGGTATACGTGATACATTGATAGGACATATTCCTACTGCTGCACAACGTGCTAAGGGTGACAAAAAACGCGATGCAGAACCGGATATGTTTTTCTCATACAACAATGGCATATCTACTACGGCAACAGATATTGAGGTTGTTGATACAGAACAGGGACTGGTCATTACAAAGATTACGGATTGGCAGATCGTAAATGGAGGTCAAACGACTGCAAGCATTAGCGCCGTGATGAAGATGAAGAACACAGATCCTGAAATGATAAAACAGGTATTTGTGGCTATGAAGGTTTCTGTAATTAAGGATAAAGAGACCAAGGAAGATCTCGTGCCTCGTATTTCGCAATTCGCAAACACGCAGTCTGCTGTCAAGAAGTCGGATTTTGGAATTAACGAGCCATTCCTTCAGGAGTTGGAGCAGCAGTCGCGTACTGTTTGGGTTAAGAACTCTATGAACAAGGAAATATCAAAGTGGTTCTTTGAGCGAACTAGAGGTCAGTATCTTGATAAGGCTAAGCATACTTCATCTTTTAAGGAAGAACGAGAGTATTATGAGGAGTATCCTAAAGCTCAGATGTTTGATAAAACCACATTGGCAAAATGTGTGATGTCATGGGAGCAAGAACCTCATGTTGTATGCAAAGGAGGAGAAGCTTGTTACACTGCTTTCTTCAAAAAAATGGTGCAAACGAAGGCGCGTTTCGATGAGAAGCTATATATGCAAACAGTTGGTAAACTGATTCTGTTCAGAACAATTGATGCTTATTATGGAAAAGATGGTATAAACCTTGCTGGCTATAAAGCTAACATGGTAGCGTTTACCATGTCTGTATTGTCAAAAGTAACCAATAAGGCTATTGACTTCGAATCCATTTGGTACCAACAGAGTGTTATTACCCCGTCATTGTATAATGAGCTGAAAGGTGATGTTACAACTTTGTATGCAAAATTACTTGCAGGGAACAAGAGTATTACCTACAAAGTAAAGTCAGTGTATATTGGTACAAGTGGTAAGAAGATGAATAAGTGGGAAGTTAAGACGATACCTGACACTGAATTGGAGAAGCTCAAAGATACGGTGTTGTATCGTGTCATGAAGCTTGTTGTGGACTTGCAACCAGATATTTGGTATCATCTTATGGATGTGGAAGAAGGGACAAACATTAGTGTTTATACCAAACGTGCATCCTGTTGGTCAAATCTTTGTGCTAAGAATATAGGTAGGAATATTAAAATTCCATCGGATATTCTTTCGTCAGACGAGGATTTTGAGATGACACCGGCTATGATTCGTATGGGTGAAATAGCAAATAACTACGATTACGAAATCTGGCATGATATTAACCTTTGGGGTAAAGAGACAGGGCTTATTTCACCTCGAGAAACGGCCTTTATGGGAAGTATCTATTACTGGTGCAAACGCGGCAAAGAACTTAATTACAAACAAGCGAAATATGCTATGAAGGTGCTCGAAAAAGCGCGTTCAAATGGCTGGGAAGAATAAATGCAACAATATTCGAACATAGAAAAAAATGACAACATGCTCTTTCCTTATCAGAGAGAGATGAAGCATCTTGTCTTTTCCAAGTGGGACGCTATGAATAATATTATGGTGCAAATGCCTACGGGAACAGGCAAGACGATTCTTTTTGCTTCTATAGTTCGTGACATTCGTAATTGGATTGTTGAAAACGGAAAGAATTCACATGTTCTTATCTTGGCTCATGTTAGGGAGTTGATTGAACAAGCGGCTGATAAACTTAGTAAAAGAGGGATTGATAGTGGCATCATTATGAGTGGATGTCCATTACAACTGAGCAAAATAGTTCAAGTTGCATCGGTTCAAACTTTTATGTCTGCTCGAAACCGGGAAAAAATGTCTATGGAGCGATTTGACTTTATAATAATAGATGAAGCGCATCACGCAATGGCTCCACGTTACCAGTATCTCTGGGAGATGTTTCCTAAAAGTAAGAAACTTGGTGTGACAGCTACCCCGTGGAGGATGAATCATTCTGGTTTTACGTCTATATTTGATGACATTATAATATCACATCCTATAGAATGGTTTGTGAGGGAGGGGTATCTGTGTAATTATGATTACATATCAATTTCTCCCAACTCAGATATGCAGCATGAAATCAATTCTATCGATCGGTATGGTGCCGATGGTGATTTTCTTGAAGAAGAACTGATTAAAAGGTTAGACAAGGATAGCATTCGCGCAAAGTTGTATGAGTCTTACCAAAAATTCTGCAAGGGCAAGAAGGGTATCATATATGCAATTAACCGGGTGCATGCGGCCAATATACTTGAAACTTATAAAAGTCATGGTGTTAGCATAGCTATGATTGATGGCACAACTTCTAAGAGAGAGAGGGAAGAACTGTTAGACGAATTCCGAGAAGGTGTTTTGAAAGTAATAGTGAATGTTAATATCTTTTCGGAAGGATTTGACTGCCCCGATATAGAGTTCATTCAATTGGCTCGTCCAACCAAGTCTCTTGCGATTTTTCTTCAGCAGATAGGAAGAGGTCTTCGAATATCTAAGGATAAAGATAAAGGGTTAATTCTTGATAATGTAGGACTGTATAATAGATTTGGCACACCTATGGCTAATCGCAAATGGAACTATCATTTCTATGGACAGGAGATGGATCCTCTTGCTTACAATGATGGAGCATGTCTGAGCCGAGATATCATCTTTAGTGCTAGTGAAGATAATTTTATTGAAGGTGATGAGCAAATGACTTTAGTTGAGCATGCAGAGGGCGGTCGTCAAATACGAAAGGCAGAGTCGGAAAATGCTTGTCATGGCATTGGTGATTTTAATGTGTTTAAAAAACGAGGGAAATATGGCGTTTGTAGTAGAAATAACAGGACTATTATCCCTCCAATTTACGAGGATATGCGACCATATTTCAAAGGCTATATATCCTTTAAGCTTAAAGGCAAATGGGGAATTATGCAAAGTAATGGTACAATTATAGTGAAACCCAAATATTATCTAATAGGCCCCTTTGTGGAAGGAAGAGCTGAGGTAAAGAATACCGAAGATAGCGAAAGCTATTTTATCAATGATAAACTGGAAAGAGTATAATGAATAAAAAATATAAAGTACTTGATTTGTTCTGCGGTTGTGGAGGTATTAGCGAAGGCTTCCACCTTGCAGGCTTTGAAATTGTTGGTGGTATAGATTTTAATGAATATGCAACCATAACTTTTAAACATAATTTCAGAAATGCAAAAGTACATGATATTGATATCACGTTCTTCCCAAATGAGCAGATAAAGAAAGAGTTTAGTGATGTTGACGTGATAGTGGGTGGCCCCCCGTGTCAAGGCTTTAGCACTGCAAACCGGCATCAAAAGGAAGCTGATGATCCAAGAAACAAACTGTTTTTTGAATACATCCGTTTTGTTCAGCAAATCCACCCTAAAGTTATCATGATCGAGAATGTTAGAGGATTGCTTACAAGGGATGGAGGCTATGCAATTGACAGAATTGAAGAGATTCTAGGGGCAGAAGAATACAATATTAGCTATCGAGTTCTTGATGCGTCGGAGTATGGAGTTCCTCAAAATAGGAAAAGGGCTATTATAGTAGGAATACGTAGAGACTTTAAAGATGTTACTTTCGATTTTGACGAATTGGTTAAGCTCCCTAAAACAACAGTTGAAGATGCTATTGGCGAACTGTACGGTTTTGAGGCAAGTCCAGATGGAATCAAAATAATAGAAACTCCTGCTAATACACGTTTGAGAAAGTTTCTGAGAAAAAAAGACAACACTATAACTGACCAAGATATTGTTTATCCTGCTCAAAAAGTTCAAGACCGCATAAAACATGTTCCCCAAGGAGGCAATTGGAGAGATGTTCCTGAGGAATTGTGGCCTAACAATAGAAAGAATCGTCATTCTTCTGCATACAAGAGGCTTGATTCGAATAATCAATCTTGTACTATCGATACAGGAAATGCTCATAGCAATTACTTTCATCCTGTTTTTCACAGAATACCGACGATCAGAGAGTCTGCAAGATTACAATCATTTCCTGATAGCTTTGAGTTTCAAGGACCAAGAGGAAGTAAGTACAGACAGGTTGGCAATGCGGTCCCTCCATTATTAGCTAAGGCAATAGCCGATCAGGTTAAAAAGATTTTGAAATATGAAGATAATTGATTTGTTTTGTGGCATTGGTGGTTTAAGCTTGGGGTTTGAACAGGCTGGATTTGAAGTCGTGTCTGCTGTAGACATGTGGGCTGATGCTGTTAAGACTTACAATCATAATCGCAAAGATAAGGTGGCGAAAGTCATATCAGTTGAAGACTTTAATGATGAAGTTCTTCCCGATTTGATAAAGGCTTATAAGATTACAGGAATAATTGGAGGTCCGCCATGTCAAGGATTCAGCACGGTAGGGAAAAGGGATATAGATGATCCTCGTAACAAAATGTATTTGGAGTTTTATAAGGCTGTCAAAATGGCCTCTCCTGATTTTTTTGTGATAGAAAACGTTAAGGGTATGCTTACCCTAAACAAAGGAGCGTTTGTAAAAGACCTTCTTGATCGTTTTGGTGAAAAGGGATTAGGTTATACAATATCTTATAAGCTGCTTAATGCTGCTGATTATGGTGTTCCCCAAAATAGATTCAGAGTCTTTTATGTGGGGATCAAAAATAAGAAATTTGTGTTCCCTCCATCGTTTGATTACCAATTAAGCGCAAAAGATGCTATAAGCGACTTGCTTCATTCTGATAATCTTCATTATGGCAGTGAACCTCAAAATGAGTTCCAACGTCAAATGAGAGGGAACCAAAAGCATCCGTTGAATCAGGATTACACTGCCCATACTGAACGAACAGTCAGTATAATTAGTATGATTCCTGATGGGGGTAACATTAGGAACCTTCCTCGAGAGTATTGGGAAATTAGAAAGTATAATAAGGCCTTTGAACGTATGAGTAGTAGTCGTCCTTCAAACACGATTGATACAGGACACAGAAATTACTTTCATTATGCCGAGCCTCGTATTCCTACACTTAGAGAATCTGCGAGAATTCAAAGCTTTCCCGACGACTTTGAGGTCTTGGGTACAAGAGGAAGTCAATACAAGCAAGTGGGAAACGCGGTTCCGCCAATGCTTGCTAAAGTTATTGCTGAACAAATAAAATTATTGCTATCATGAAAATACCTTTAGATGTAGAAACTTATAAAGGGGTGGATGGAAGTAGCCTTTCGTCTACCCGATGTTTCCAAATCGTCCGAGTGCACGATATGCTCGAAAAATTTGGGAATGAGGAAATCTCTTTTTTGGGCATTCAGGAGTTGGCAGAAAGCCAGATGCTTTTTGGCTCAACTGCTGCCAAAAGTGCAATTCGCACATTTTTCCCTCTTCTCAAGAAACTTGATTTTGTTAAATATGATGGGACTTTTCCCGCTAATAAATGTTTCACAGAGCTGGGAACTCAATTTGTGATTGTTTGTAGGGCTATTGAAAAAGTTTCGGCTGAGACTTCAAGAAAGGATGAAGTGTTAGCTCACCTTATTCATATTAAACATAGCCTCCAAAAGCAAGGCTTGATAAATATGTATAATAACCCAGCTTATAAATCTCATAATATGTGGCTCGCTCTACGTTTGTTTAAAAGGTTTGGGATAATTCATTGGAATGAGTATCTCTTTCTTTTGCATTGTAAGGAAGTGGGGAAAACGATTGATGAGTCATTGGATGAAATTGCCAGTCTTAAAGATCGAATAGAAGATTTTGTGTTTGTTAATGACAAAGAAGAGCCGCTTCAGAATACCTGTTATTCATATCTGAGAAGCTTTCTGTTAGAAGCAGGCTTGATAGAAAATATAAATTCTTCGATATCAGGAGTTACTGGTGAAGCAGAAGAATTCTTTCATGCAATTCAATTATAGATTTTATTATGGGCTACTACGATAAAAGCATTTTAAGCGACATAGAGCAACTAGGTAAGATACTTACAAAAGAAAGCTTACCAGAGAATGAAGACTTACCAAAGCTTCCTCTTCAACAAATAATTTATGGTGCTCCTGGCACTGGAAAATCATTTGGCTTGGATGAGGTTGTGAAAAGATATGGTATGATTGATATGCGTACAACATTTCATCCGGACAGTGACTATTCTACCTTTGTTGGTGCGTATAAGCCTCAGATGGAAAAGGTCATTGTGAGAGATGACCGTGGCTTCCCAGTCAAGGAGAATGGACAGATTGTATGTGAGAAAAAGATTGTCTATAAATACACTCAGCAGGCATTCCTGAAAGCATATGTTGCTGCATGGAAAGACTTGACACATCCCCATGTGCTCATCATCGAAGAAATAAATAGAGGAAATTGTGCTCAGATTTTTGGAGATTTATTCCAACTTCTTGATCGTAATGATATAGGATTTTCAAAATATCCAATTACTGCAGATTCTGATATTAAGCAGGTGCTAAATGAAGAGTTTGTGGGGCTCACCATTGCTAATAGTGAAGCCATCAACAAATATTATAAGAACGATGTGTTGGCTGATGTTCTGAATGGTAGTTGTTTGGTTATTCCTAACAATCTTTTTATTTGGGCAACCATGAACACAAGCGACCAGAGTCTGTTCCCCATAGACTCTGCGTTTAAGCGTAGATGGGAGTGGAAATATATACCAATCTGTGATGCTGGTAAGAAATGGAAAATTTCTGTTAACGGTAAAGAGTATGATTGGTGGTCGTTTGTTGAGAAAATTAATGAGAAGATTTGGTCAGCAACCCATTCGGAAGATAAGAAACTTGGCTATTTCTTTTGCAAAGCTGATCGAAAGGCGAGCGAAAAAGATGAGGAGAATATGCTTATTTCTGCTGATAAGTTTGTAGGCAAAGTGTTGTTCTACGTTTACAACGACGTATTTAAAGATTATGGTTTTGATGATGCTATCTTCAAAGATGGAGAAGATGGCAATAGCAATCTGCTATTCCAATCTTTCTTTATGCCTAATGGAAAACCTCTGGAGCGTAAAGTTGAGGTGTTTCTTCAGAACATAAAAGTCAAATTGGCTTCTGAGATGGAAAATGAAGTTTCTGAATCTGACGCTCATGGTTCCGAAGTTCTTTATTCTAACCACGAAGACGATGCAGCCTCCATTGAGCAGATATATGATGCAGATGCTGAAGGAAAAGATAACACTAAGTACTCTTTTGATGGTAAAGATAAACTTGGTAAAGGGCAGTTGGCAGTCGCTATCATTGAAAAGTATATGAAGGAGCACCCTAACAAGACATTCGATGAGCTAAAGACAACATTCCCTGATGCAATGATGGGCGAGATGTTGAAGCTTAAAGGTTTGATAGTCAAAGCAGACGACGTTAAGAATTCTCCATATAGCTACCAGAAGAAAGTGTATGGCTACTTTAAGGCTGATCGTAGGTATAAAGATGTTAATGGTGAAGAGTTCTTTATAAGTAATAATTGGAATATTACCAATATTCAGAGCATTATTGATTTCGCTTTGCAACAGGGTTGGAGTATCAATTTACAGAAATAATCTTTATGCGTGTCTTAATAGAAGAATATCAATACACATTGACTGATGAGAACCGTCAGCAAGATTTGAGGCGCATCTTGGGTGAACTGGGTGGCTTCGAGGATGTAGAGGGGAAAGTCAGCATCAACTATGTTGGGTACTATTATAGTGCCGAACTAAAGGATTGTGTGTTTATTCTTCCCAAGGTGCTTATAAACGTAGATGAGAATAAGCAGGAATTGGTATTTGGAAAGCATCGTCCTGAAGATATCGTTAATGTAGGTAAGGAGTCTCCATTAAGTGAAGAACAGAAACGATTTATTTATGAGTTTGCTGTTTGGATTTATCGTGCTATAGACGTTTATAGAAAGCAAAATCGGAAGTCAGGCATCATCTACTACAAGCATATTTCTGAGATGAACAAAGGAAGAAGGAGGGTAAGCAACACTTTCCTCGATCTGCTTTTGTCGTTGATACAGTTTAACAAAGATAATCAGAACTTTTTCTTTTTTACTTTAAAGAATCAGCATTCTGGTTTGAATAAGATAAATTGGACAAAGACCATCTCGAAGAGTCAGGCTTATGTGCAGGATGGCACACCTGTTTATCTGAATCCTGTCAACAAGAGGCGCGTTATCAATTTTGATGAAGAGCTTTTGGTGATATTCTTTAGCATACTGAACTACGTTAATGACGTATACGGTTTTTCAGCAGAGATAAACATTAACTTCCCATTAATTCCCAAGGCTCAATTTGAGAATTATTTACGTGGGCTTGGCAAGGTACGTCTGCGCCAAATCAAATACAAATATTATTCAGACAAAGCACTTTGCTTGTGGGAGCTATGCTATGCTTTCTTTGATCGTTCGCGTGAAATTACGATTTCAAGTGAGTTGCAAGAATATCTGTTGGCCAAGGACTTTAATATTGTCTTTGAGGCAATGATTGACGAGCTTGTAGGCGATAAGATCTTCCAGAATGATGGTCGTCTTCGCGAGTTGAAGGAGCAGCCTGATGGCAAGATGGTAGATCACGTCTACCAATGGCAGAATTTGACAAACAATGAGGACGAGGATAAAACGGTTTATTACATTGGTGATTCGAAATACTATAAGCGTGGAACAACTATAGGTAAAGAAAGCGTTTACAAGCAGTTTACCTATGCTAGAAATGTTATTCAATGGAACCTGGACTTATTCAATGACGGAACGGATGAAGAAAAGGCTGACCATGTGATGCTTCGTGATAGCACCACCGAAGGTTATAACGTCATACCGAATTTCTTTATTAGTGCTCAACAAAACAGCTTGGAGAAAAAGGATGATATCCATCTGACGGACAAGAAGGAAAAGTATTTCTTTTCTCGTCAGTTTGAGAATCGCTTGTTTGATAGAGACACTTTTCTGATCGCTCATTATGATGTAAATTTCTTGTTTATTGTAGCTCTGTATGGTAGAAACAATAAAAGTGAGAAGGATGATTGGAAGAAGAAAGTGAGAAATATGTTCAGGAGCGAAATCCAAGAGATGCTGAGGAAGAAGTTCTTGTTTTATGCTTTGACTCCGCATGAGAATGTGAATGCTGACGAATATATCCGCGAGAACTTTCGGTTGTTGCTTGGCAAGGTCTTTAAGCCTTTTAGTGATGCTGGAGACCAACAGTATTTCTCATTAGCTTTGCGTAATCCTGAAGCGTTGGACCAGAACCAAAAGCTTAGGGAGCAGATTGAGACCGAGAATGAAGGTATCCGTCAGGTGATAGATCAATATTTTTATCGTGCTAAATGTGATTTAGGTGTAAATCCTGCTTCTCTTGCGGAGTTGCCAAAGGTTGTTCCTGCTCCTGTGGAATATGTTCCCAAGGAATTTAGAACAAGATATTTCTTTGAGGCATATATGAATAGTACCTTCCTTGTAGGATGTTATAAGAATTTGGAACATTTGAAATGGATATTCGGCCGTGTTGGTAAGCGTGATAATATGTATAACATACGTATTAATAAGGAACGCGATGGTAGTGTCTCTAAATACAAGGCTAAGAAAGCCCCGGCTTTCCTTTTCCTATATAATGTGGAGGAACCGTCTACAGAAGGCCTGATGATGTTTAAGATTCATAATGCTGCCGATACTCCTTATGAGTTTATGAAGAAAACTCTTTATCCAGGTCTTCAAGCTGGCAGAAATTATGTTAGCTACATTCTGGAGCAAGATCCTATAACGTTTGGTGAGGTAGACATCTTGGCTTTGCTTAAGGACTATAAATCTGCACACCCAGGCTATAAGAAAGGTGAGCCGATCTTTATGCTTGGCAAAGAACTTAAACAATATAGAACATCATTTAATGGCGTTACAGGTTAAAGAATACGTTGAGGCTTTTGCGCATCTCCACACGGCGAAGGTGAAGGGGCGGAAGGCTCCGCATAAGGCGGTGCTGTTGCTGGCTATCATAGATTTGGTGGAGAGCAACGTGATAAGGTGTCCACAGATCGAACTGACGGATGAGTTGGTGAAGCGGTTTCGGGAGGTATGGCGGAGGTACCTGGGGCAGTCGGCTATCTTTACGCCCGACATAACGAAGCCGTTCTTCCACATGCAGCATGAGCCGTTCTGGAGACTGGTGGGTGCGCACGTCGTGGAGGCGATGATGGCGGCGGAGCAGCGCCCTTGGCAGAAGGACAAGGCCGACAGGAAGGAGCTGCCGAAGGGTAGCTACTCGGTGGCGGCGATGCGCGCCGCCTTTGCTTACGCTGAGATGGACGACGGCCTGTTTGCCGTGTTGCAGAACGAGGACGCACGTGCCATGCTGCGTGTGGTGCTCATCAACGAGTATCTGACGAACCAGCCGACCAAGACGATGCCTAACCTCGCCCAACTGATGATGGCTCTGCCGATGATAGCGCTCGTGGTGTAACGCCGCGCAGCGACGGTGGGGTGGGGGCGGAGGCCAAATAATGTGAGAAATGTTTGGCTGTAAGCTATGATTTGATTAAATTTGCAGTGAGATAATAAACATTAGAAACCTTTTAGAAACCTTTTATTGCTGTATGGCAGACAACAACAATCAAAATCAAGTGAAAATAGAGCTGCGCCCCGAAGTGGCGCAGGGCGAGTACTCGAACCTGGCGATGATCAACCACTCAAGCAGTGAGTTTGTGATCGACTTCGCACACATGCTCCCCATCGCTCCCCCGCAGATCTTCAGCCGTGTGATCATGGCTCCCGAGCACGCCAAGCGCTTGCTCTACGCCCTGCAGGAGAACATCGCACGCTACGAGAAGGAGTTTGGTGAGATTAAGCTTCCCCAGGCTCCCGCTCCCCAGGGTGGCCTCACCGCTATGCCCTTCGGCACGGGTAAGGCCTAATCGGCTCGCAACCCCAACGATTAGCCCCTTCTGCACACTGCGGAAGGGGCCTTTTTGATTTTACCCATCATCCCACCTGCCATCTGTGCCGATCTCTGCTATCCGTGGGCGTGTTCTCCCACTTGTCTTTTCAAGCGCATTGAGCGCTTAGGTTACTCCCACAGATCCCACCGATTTGCACAGATTTCTCCCTACGGCCAGTGTGCCTTCGCCGAGTCTCGATAGATTACCTCCCGTTGGTCAGTGGGGCTTCGCACGTCATTACCTCCCGTTGGTCGGTGGGTCTACGACAAATCTCGTGAGATAATAAACACCAGAGGTGTTTCCTTTCAGTAGTCATTCGATAGATTCGATAGATTCGTGTTCTTAATATACAAACACCGATGGTGTTTCTCTTCTGTGTCGACCTGCGATCCGTGGGCAACTACTCCCCACTTGTCTTTTCAAGCGCATTGAGCGCTTAGTTTTTACTCCCACAGATCCCGCCGATTTCCACAGATGCGTTGCGTTCCGCATGCGAAAGAATCCGTGCGCATCGGTGAAATTACCTCCCGTTCGGTCGGTGGGGCTTCGCCGTGTCATTTTTTTTTGAACACGAATCTCGCGAATCTTACGAATGCAGATATGTGAAACGCCTTTGGCGTTTCTTTCAGGTTTTATTGCAAAGATAATAATTATAATCGCAATAAAGAACGATTGTGCCCTAAAATCTCCTGTTTTTTGCGTGCCCCGTGTTTTTCATCCACGCCATTCCGCTATCCATCTAGCGTTAACCGCCTACGGCGCTGGCCTCATGGGTGACTCGTGTTCTTTTGATAAAAACACCCCGCATGGCCATCTGTCGATCTGCGATCTGTGGGCGTGTTCTCCCACTTGCTTTTTCAAGCGCATTGAGCGCTTGGTTTTTACTCCCACAGATCCCGCCGATTTGCACAGATGCGTTATTCCCGTGCCGCATGGCTCTGACGAATAGCGGAATTGACTAAGCGGGCTGAAAAGTCAATGGTAGCGCATAGCCCTGACAACCCAAGCGGGCTGAAAGCCCAATGGCCTCCTCTGCCCAGGGCAAGCGAAGCGACACCCTGGGTGAACCGCCACACCCTATCACATCACGTCCTGTAAGGGAAAAAGTAAACATAACACGCTCTGTTTCAACACTTTTTCCCTTACAGGGCGCAAGCTTCACGGCACATTATACCCAGGGCGTCGCTTCGCTTGCCGCTGGGCTATGAACTTCTGCCCCTTTGGGACGTGCCCGCTAAAACGCGCCCTCATAGAAAGGTTCTCCGCATGCGAAAAAATCTGTGTCGATCTGTGCGATCTGTGGGCGTGTTCTCCCACTTGCTTTTTCAAGCGCATTGAGCGCTTAGGTTACTCCCACAGATCTCCCCGATTTGCACAGATTTCTCCCTACGGCCAGTGTGCCTTCGCCGAGTCTCGATAGATTACCTCCCGTTGGTCAGTGGGGCTTCGCACGTCATTACCTCCCGTTGGTCGGTGGGTCTACGACAAATCTCGTGAGATAATAAACACCAGAGGTGTTTCCTTTCAGTAGTCATTACTTCCCTTTGGTCAGTGGGGCTTCGCCGAGTCTCGATAGATTCGCTGAGATTACCTCCCGTTGGTCGGTGGGGCTACGCCGAGTCTCGTGTTCTTAATATACAAACACCGATGGTGTTTCTCTTCTGTGTCGATCTGCGATCTGTGGAAAAACAAATCACCCGCCAGTTCTTAGCGCCATCGGCGCATAGTATCTCCCACAGATCTCCCCGATTTGCACAGATTTCACCCTTCGGTCAGTGGGGGCTTCGCCGTGTCTCGTGTTCTTTGATAAAAGCAAGCCGCATGGCCAATTCCACATTCCACATTATAAGCCTCCTCCACATTATATAATAAGGTGCGCGCCTAAGCCAAAAGCGTGATTAAATATCGTCAACAAGGGTTAATAAGTATTAAAATTATTATTCCCATAAAAATTAGAACCTCCTTATATATCGCGTTTTCAACAATTCTTCGTACCTTTGCACCCCGAAATGGGTTCATTGTACCCGTATAGCAAGAATGTCATACGGCGAGGACCCTTTTAGAGCGTTGACAATAAACAAAATTAATATATAAATTTTAAAAAATTACAATTATGCCTACTATTTCACAATTAGTACGTAAGGGCAGAAGAGACGTTGCTGACAAGAGCAAGTCGCCGGCTTTGGACAACTGTCCTCAGCGTCGTGGTGTCTGCGTTCGTGTGTACACAACCACTCCTAAGAAGCCTAACTCAGCCATGCGTAAGGTGGCTCGTGTTCGTTTGACCAACCAGAAGGAGGTCAACTCTTACATCCCCGGAGAGGGTCACAACCTGCAGGAGCACTCAATCGTGCTCGTTCGCGGTGGTCGTGTGAAGGACCTCCCTGGTGTGCGTTACCACATCGTTCGCGGTACACTCGATACCGCTGGTGTGGCCAACCGTACGCAGCGCCGTTCAAAGTATGGTGCTAAGCGTCCTAAGGGTAAGAAGTAAAAAAACAATGCGGAGAGCCGAGGGCCGAGGGTTGTCACCTGAGGCCAAGGGCTCAACGCTTTTAGATGATTTATTTTTTTTCGTTTTGCTGGAGAAGTTGAGCAGGTTGAGTAAATGCCCGAGCGTGAGCGTTGAAGAACACATTGACAGCCCCATGCAAAATTTTATTTAAAACAAAATGAGAAAAGCAAAACCAAAGAAGCGTGTGATCCTTCCGGATCCAGTTTTCAACGACCAGAAGGTCTCAAAGTTCGTTAACCACCTGATGTACGATGGTAAGAAGAGCATCTCTTACAGCATCTTCTACAACGCCCTCGACATTGTGAAGGAGAAGGCTGCCAAGGAGGAGAAGACTCCCCTGGAGATCTGGAAGCAGGCCCTCGACAACATCACTCCGCAGGTGGAGGTGAAGAGCCGCCGTATCGGTGGTGCTACCTTCCAGGTGCCTACAGAGATTCGCCCCGACCGTAAGGAGAGCGTGTCGATGAAGAACATGATCCTCTTCGCCCGCAAGCGCGGTGGAAAGAGCATGGCTGAGAAGCTGGCCGCTGAGATTATGGACGCCTACAACAACCAGGGTGGTGCCTTCAAGCGTAAGGAGGACATGCACCGTATGGCTGAGGCTAACCGTGCGTTCGCTCACTTCAGATTTTAATTATTAGATAAGGTAAAAAAGAATCATGGCAAAGCAAGATTTACATTTGACCCGCAATATCGGTATTATGGCTCACATCGATGCCGGTAAGACAACAACTTCTGAGCGTATCCTTTTCTATACAGGAAAAACTCACAAAATCGGTGAGGTTCATGATGGTGCTGCTACCATGGACTGGATGGCGCAGGAGCAGGAGCGTGGTATTACTATTACCTCTGCTGCTACAACTTGTAACTGGAACTATAAGGGCAACTCTTATAAGATCAACTTGATCGATACTCCGGGACACGTTGATTTTACTGCTGAGGTAGAGCGTTCACTCCGTGTTCTTGATGGAGCTGTTGCTACTTATTCAGCTGCCGACGGTGTTCAGCCACAGTCTGAGACTGTATGGCGTCAGGCTGACAAGTACAATGTACCACGTATCGGTTACGTAAACAAGATGGACCGCTCTGGTGCAGACTTCTTTGAGACTGTACAGCAGATGAAGGACATCCTTGGTGCAAATCCTTGCCCTATTCAGATTCCTATCGGTGCAGAAGAAAACTTCAAGGGTCTTGTTGACCTTATTAAGATGAAGGCTATCCTTTGGCACGATGAGACTATGGGTGCTGAGTATGACGTAGAGGAAATTCCTGCTGACTTGGCTGACGAGGCTGCTGAGTGGCGTGATAAGTTGCTCGAGGGTGCTGCCAACTTTGATGACGAAGTAATGGAGCTTTATCTCGATGGTCAGGATGTTCCTGAGGAGAAGATCCTCGCTGCTATCCGCAAGGGTTGCTGCGCTATGGAGTGCTGCCCAATGTTGCTCGGTTCTTCATACAAGAACAAGGGTGTTCAGCCATTGCTCGACTATGTATGTGCATTCTTGCCTTCACCAATGGATACTCCAAATATCATCGGTACTAACCCTGATACTGAGGAGGAAGAGGATCGTAAGCCATCTGAGGATGAGCCAACATCTGCTCTCGCATTTAAGATTGCTACCGACCCATTCATGGGCCGCTTGGTGTTCTTCCGTGTTTACTCAGGTAAGGTTGTTGCTGGTTCTTATGTTTACAACCCACGTTCTGGCAAGCGCGAGCGTATCAGCCGTCTGTTCCAGATGAACTCTAAGCAGGAGATTCCAATGGAGTCTATCGACGCAGGTGATATCGGTGCAGGTGTAGGTTTCAAGGATATCCGTACTGGTGATACACTCTGTGATGAGGATCACCCAATCGTATTGGAGTCTATGACATTCCCTGATACTGTAATCTCTATCGCAGTTGAGCCTAAGAGCCAGGCTGACATCGCCAAGCTCGACAACGGTCTTGCCAAGCTCGCTGAAGAGGACCCGACATTCACCGTTCGTACCGACGAGCAGAGTGGTCAGACCATTATCTCTGGTATGGGTGAGCTTCACCTCGACATCATCATCGACCGTCTGAAGCGTGAGTTCAAGGTTGAGGCCAACGAGGGTAAGCCCCAGGTTAACTACAAGGAGGCTATCTCGAAGACCGTTGAAAACTGGCGTGAGGTTTACAAGAAGCAGTCGGGTGGTCGTGGTAAGTTCGGTGACATCATCGTTACCGTTGGTCCGAAGGACGAGGACTTCCAGGGCGACGATCTGCAGTTCGTAAACGAGGTCAGCGGTGGTCACATTCCCAAGGAGTTCATCCCTGCTGTGCAGAAGGGCTTCAAGGACTCTATGAAGAATGGTATCCTGGCTGGCTTCCCCGTCATGGGCATGAAGGTTGTGCTCACCGATGGTAGCTTCCACCCTGTGGACTCTGACCAGCTCTCGTTCGAGCTCGCTGCTCACGCTGCGTTCAAGAACGTTTGCGCCAAGGCAGGTCCCGTGCTCATGGAGCCTATCATGAAGGTGGAGGTTGTTACTCCTGAGGAGAACATGGGTGACGTGATCGGCGACCTCAACAAGCGTCGCGGTATGGTTCAGGGAATGGAAGAGGCTCGCAGCGGTGCTCGCATCGTGAAGGCCATGGTTCCCCTGTCAGAGATGTTCGGTTATGTGACCGCTCTCCGTACCATCACCTCTGGTCGCGCTACAAGCTCTATGGAGTATGATCACCACGCTCCGCTGTCAGCTACGCTGCAGGAGCAGGTGCTCGCCGATCTGAAGCGATAAACAAAAAAGTTGTGGGAGGTGCTGCTTAGTGAACGACTCTTAAGCAGCATACCTCTTTCAATAAATCATAATCAAATCATTATTTACGAAAATTAAAATGAGTCAGAAAATTCGTATTAAGCTGAAAAGCTATGATCACCAGCTCGTTGACAAGTCTGCTGAGCAGATCGTCAAGGCTGTGAAGGCTACAGGCGCTATCGTGAGCGGTCCTATTCCATTGCCTACTCACAAGCGCATCTACACCGTGAACCGTTCAACCTTCGTTAACAAGAAGAGCCGCGAGCAGTTCCAGTTGTCTAACTACAAGCGTTTGATCGACATCTACTCGGCCACAGGCCAGACTGTTGACGCGCTGATGAAGCTTGAACTTCCCTCAGGTGTTGAGGTGGAGATCAAGGTCTGATAACAGCCTTTGGGTTAAACCAAATACATTACGGAGCGATTCCTTAAAAGGGAGTCGCTCCGTTTTCGTATGTCTACTTGCGTTGTTGCCGCACACATTAGATGACACCTTATGATAATAGGAGGGTAGGGTGATCTGAGGGCTCCCCCAACAAATATTATAAAAAAATGCGGAAATGCTTGTGGGAAAGAAGAAAATGTAGTAACTTTGCACCCGCAAAAGTGGGTATTGCGCTGGCTGCGGGCTATCAATACGCTGACAAAGAGCAACTTGACCTTCAGGTTAGAAGAAGTAAGAGGTTCTTTTTAAGTGTGTTGTGAGTTTGAGAAAGCGGGTATCACTTAAAAAGAATTCAAAATAACATTATATTATTATTTAATTTCTAAACTGAAATGCCAGGATTAATTGGAAGAAAAATCGGAATGACATCCGTTTTCAGTGCCGACGGTAAGAATGTACCGTGCACTGTTATCGAAGCTGGTCCTTGTGTTGTCACGCAGGTGAAGACAGTCGAGACTGATGGCTATAAGGCTGTGCAGCTCGGCTATGGTGAGGCTAAGGAAAGCCGTACCACTAAGCCTATGGCTGGTGTCTTCAAGAAGGCAGGCACAACGCCCAAAAAGCACTTGGCCGAGTTCAAGTTTGACGAGGAGTACAACCTCGGCGACACCATCACGGTGGAGTTGTTCGCAGACGCTGAGTTTGTTGACGTCGTAGGCACATCTAAGGGTAAAGGTTTCCAGGGTGTTGTGAAGCGCCATGGTTTCGGTGGTGTAGGTCAGTCTACACACGGTCAGGATGACCGCGCCCGCAAGCCGGGTTCTATCGGTGCATGTTCATACCCCGCTAAGGTGTTCAAGGGCATGCGCATGGGTGGCCAGATGGGTGGCGACCGCGTCACTACACAGAATCTGAAAGTGTTAAAGGTTATCCCGGAGCAGAACCTCTTGATCATCAAGGGCTCAGTGGCCGGTTGCAATGGTTCAACTGTTTTAATTGAAAAGTAATGGAACTTAGCGTTTTAAATATCAACGGTCAGGAGACCGGTAAGAAGGTAACTCTTAACGATGCTATCTTCGGAATTGAGCCTAACGATCATGTCATCTACTTGGATGTAAAGCAGTATTTGGCTAACCAGCGTCAAGGTACCGCTAAGTCGAAGGAAAGAAGCGAAATGAGCGGTTCTACCCGCAAGCTCGGTCGCCAGAAGGGCGGCGGCGGCGCACGTCGCGGTGATATCAACTCACCCGTGCTCGTTGGTGGTGCTCGCGTGTTCGGTCCTAAGCCACGCGACTACGGTTTCAAGCTGAACAAGAAGGTAAAGGTTCTTGCTCGTAAGTCGGCTCTCGCATACAAGGCACAGGAGAATGCCATCATCGTCGTTGACCAGTTCAACTTGGATGCTCCCAAGACTAAAGATTTCTTAAACATTGCTAAAAATCTTAAAGTCGAGGGCAAGAAGACACTCGTTGTTTTGCCGGAAATAAATAAAAACGTATATTTGTCTGCTCGCAACATTCAGAAGGCTGAAGTGATGAGAGCTGGCGACATTAATACGTACAAAGTTTTGAATGCCGATGTGCTCGTTATGACAGAGGACTCTCTGCAGCAAATCGACGCCATCTTAAACAAGTAAACAAGGAGATTTAGAATTATGGCATTTATCATCAAGCCCCTGGTCACTGAGAAGATGACCAAGATTACTGAAAAGAAGCCTAACCGCTATGGTTTCGTGGTTCGCCCTGAGGCTAATAAGCTCCAAATCAAGGGTGAGATCGAGGCTTTGTATCATGTCACCGTCGTTGACGTCAACACGATGCGTTATGCTGGTAAGCGCTCTTCTCGCTACACAAAGGCAGGCCTCGTTAGAGGTCAGAAGAACGCCTACAAGAAGGCTGTCGTCACACTGAAGGATGGCGAAACTATTGATTTTTACAGCAATATCTAATATAAGAAATGGCAGTACGTAAATTTAACCCGGTAACTCCGGGTACAAGACACAAGGTTATTGGCACGTTCGAGGAGATTACTGCATCCGTGCCAGAGAAGTCTCTCGTTTACGGTAAGCGTTCAACCGGCGGTCGAAACAACACCGGTAAGATGACCATGCGCTACTTGGGCGGTGGCCACAAGAAGAAGTATCGTTTGGTCGACTTCAAGCGAGAGAAAGATGGTGTTCCTGCTGTAGTGAAGACAATCGAGTACGATCCTAACAGATCAGCTCGCATTGCACTTCTGTTCTATGCAGATGGTGAGAAACGTTACATCATTGCTCCCAATGGACTCAAGGTGGGCGCTACAGTGCTCTCAGGCGCAGAGGCTGCTCCTGAGGTGGGAAATGCTCTCCCCCTCGCAAAAATCCCCGTGGGTACCGTGATTCACAACATTGAGTTGCGTCCCGGTCAGGGTGCTTTGCTCGTTCGTTCGGCTGGTAACTTCGCTCAGTTGACTTCTCGTGATGGTGACTATTGTGTCATCAAGCTCCCCTCAGGTGAGACACGTTTGATCCTCTCAACGTGTAAGGCTACTGTAGGTAGCGTAGGTAACTCAGACCACGCCCTTGAGCAGTCTGGTAAGGCAGGTCGCTCACGTTGGCTCGGACGTCGTCCTCACAACCGCGGTGTCGTTATGAACCCTGTGGATCACCCCATGGGTGGTGGTGAAGGCCGTCAGTCTGGTGGACACCCACGTTCTCGTAAGGGTCTCTACGCTAAGGGTCTTAAGACACGTCGTCCTAAGAAGCTTTCGAACAAGTACATCATCGAGAGAGCTAACAAGAAGTAACAAGTAAATTACAGTAAGTTATGAGTCGTTCACTTAAAAAAGGTCCGTACATTAACGTTTCTCTCGAGAAGAAGGTTCTCGCAATGAACGAGAGCGGTAAGAAGAGTGTCGTGAAGACATGGGCCAGAGCATCAATGATCTCCCCCGATTTCGTGGGACACACTGTTGCAGTTCACAACGGAAACAAATTTATCCCTGTTTACATTACTGAGAATATGGTCGGTCATAAGCTGGGCGAGTTTGCACAGACACGCCGTTTTGGTGGCCATTCCGGTAACAACAAGAAGTAATCGGGAAAAACCATTTTAATAAGTATTATCAATGGGAGCAAGAAAACATATCGCGGCTGAGAAAATTAAGGAAGCCCGCAAAAATCTGTACTTCGCTAAGCTCAACGGAGTCCCCTCATCTCCACGCAAGATGCGTTATGTCGTTGACATGATCCGTGGAATGGAGGTAAACCGTGCACTCGGTGTGCTGAGATTCTCGAAGAAGCACGCTGCTGCTGACGTCGAGAAGCTGTTGCGCTCAGCTATCGCTAACTGGGAAACCAAGAACGATCGCAAGGCTGAGGACGGAGAACTCTATATCAGCAAGGTCTTCGTTGACGAAGGTGTTACAATGAAACGCATGAGACCAGCACCGCAGGGTCGTGGCTATCGCATCCGTAAGCGCAGCAACCACGTAACGCTGTTTGTTGATTCCAAAACTAACGACGATAAATAATTGACAGAATGGGACAGAAAGTTAATCCAATAAGCAACCGTCTGGGTATTATCCGTGGTTGGGACTCAAATTGGTTTGGTGGCAAAGACTTCGGAGACAACCTTGTTGAGGATCAGAAGATCCGCAAGTATCTGAACAAGCGTTTGGAGAAGGCAAGTGTTTCGCGTATCGTCATCGAGCGTACACTCAAGCTCGTCACCATTACTATTTGCACCGCTCGTCCGGGTATCGTCATTGGTAAGGGTGGTCAGGATGTTGACAAACTCAAGGAGGAGCTCAAGAAGCTCTACAAGAAGGACATCCAGATTAATATCTTCGAGGTTAAGAAGCCTGAGCTCGACGCTACTATCGTAGGTAAGAACATCGCAAGCCAGATTGAGCACATGATGGCTTATCGTCGCGCTATCAAGATGGCTATCCAGAACACTATGCGTGCTGGTGCTGAGGGTATCAAGGTGCAGATCTCTGGCCGTCTGAACGGTGCTGAAATCGCACGTAAGGAAATGTACAAAGAGGGACGTACTCCTCTGCACACATTCCGCGCTGATATCGACTACTGCCAGGCTGAGGCTCTGACTAAGGTGGGTCTCCTTGGTATCAAGGTGTGGATCTGCCGCGGTGAGGTATATGGCAAGCGCGATCTGCAGCCTAACTTCACTCAGGAGAAGCAGAATGGTGGTCGCTCTAATGACCGTCGTCCCCGCGGTGGCCGTAGAAGAAACAACAATAATCGTTAAAAGAAGCTACAATGTTACAGCCAAAAAGAGTAAAATATAGAAGACCTCAAGACGGACGTGGTAACAAGGGCAATGCCCACAGAGGCACTACACTGGCCTTTGGCTCGTTCGGTATCAAGACACTTGAGGCCATATGGCTTGACAGCCGCCAGATTGAAGCGGCACGTGTCGCCGTTAACCGTTATATGAACCGTGAGGGTCAAGTCTGGATCCGTATTTTCCCGGACAAACCTATCACTCGCAAGCCTGCCGACGTCCGAATGGGTAAAGGTAAGGGTGACACCGCAGGATGGGTCGCTCCTGTAACTCCGGGTCGCATCCTCTTCGAGGTAGAGGGCGTGAGTTTCGATATCGCTAAGGAGGCTCTTCGCCTCGCTGCGCAGAAGCTCCCTGTGAAGACTAAGTTTGTGGTAAGACGTGATTACGATAAAAACGCTTAATTATGAAGATTAAAGAAATTACAGAACTCGCCGACAAGGACTTGCGCGAGAAGCTGGAGCAGGCTGAGGAAGCTTTGAAAAACACAAAGCTCAATCATCAGGTCTCTCCGCTCGAGAATCCATCACTGATTAAGGCTGCACGTCGCGACATCGCACGTATGAAAACGGTGCTCCGTCAGAGAGAACTTAACAAATAATAATGGTCCAGATGGAAACAAGAAATTTAAG
>ERZ1026894.202-NODE-202-length-45896-cov-14.797888_pt1 | contig 45896 bp, 76 predicted proteins | sample MGYA00380177_ERZ1026894 | MGnify/ENA primary metagenome ERZ1026894 (study PRJEB33269, sample SAMEA4719813) | human gut metagenome | biome: human-associated habitat; feature: organic feature; material: feces | place: Cameroon | collected 2013-10 ... | reverse complement strand
TTTTTGTAACCAATGTGTAACCAACTTTTAAACCACCTTGGTTACACCGCAAACCCTTATTTTATGCGGGTTTCAGAGGTATGTAACCGTGTAACCAATGTAACCAAGGTTTTCCTATAGGAGATTGCAATGTATATATAATTTTTATATATATTTTTTTATTCCCTATACACATGCTTTTCCGTGGGTTACATGGTTACATGGTTACAAATCACGAAAACGGAACACTCGTTCCCACGTTGGCAGGTATAAAATCAGCTTCAACATGCTCGTTTTCTTGTTCGTCTTCAAGATCTTTTATATCAATAATCTTTACTGCAACAAGTCTCATTACACTTCCACCGTCTCTTTTTATTACTGTATCTCTTTTCCCTGTGTGTTTGATTAATTCGCGATTAATCGCCCAGGCTGAAAAGGCTTTTCTGGAAAATCCATTGTTTTTCAGAAGATTTTCAAGAGGTTTCGGATAAAAATATACATATACATCTCCGTACTCATCTGGTGTTTCTTTGAATCCCCACTGATCACAGCTGAATTGTGCATCAAAGTGCTGTCCGTACACTGAAAGGCTTTCAATGATAAATTCATAACATCGTTGCCCCTCCGATACGTCTTTCTTGCGTGTAGGTATGTCCATAACATCCTCAACCGTCAGCTCTCGCCCGTCTTTGAATATGAAATCTGTAGCCAGTTTATCGGCGAGGAGGAGTGTAGATATAGCCATTACCTGCTTTGCTGGAAAATTGAATCCATCAAACTCTTTCTCAATCTCTGATTTCATTTCTTTAAGCTCATCCGATGTGAACTGTTTAAGGTCCCCGACAAATACTCTCCCGGCAAAACCGTAGTTTTTCATCACAATACTGTTGATATCTGCCGGATTCTCATATATGTCTTCGCAGCACTCAATCTCAACAATTCTGTTGATAGCTCCACCGGAATCTGCGAATTCTGAAATAGGATTCTCGCCGTTGCAAATGGTTACATTACTCCATGTATTCTCCTTAGCTGCTCCGAGGTCCTTATTTGATCTTCCTTTCCCTTTACCGGAACAGAGATTGTAAATCAATGTTTCGTAGTTGTCCCGAATATATTGAGAAGCGTTCTTAGAGTCATCAAGGATCATCGGAAAGTTATTAAGCATGTCTGCCCTTGTCTCCAATGACGTATCTGTTGATCGGAAATTCCCAACGTAGGATCCTGGCGACGGGTTTCCCCAGATAGATGCAGCTATGTTGATTGTTACTGTCTTGCCGCCGCCTGTCTGCCCGTAGAAATCCACAATGAATGGCAGCGCGTCAAGTGGTTGCACAAGCACACTTGCAAAAGATGCCGCCAGTGCTATTCGTGGTTCTAATCGTCCGCACGACCGTAACTGTTTGGCCAGAGTCACCCACTTGAAGTAGTCTCCACTTTCCTGTATACTCTGGAATAGTGTTTTAAAGCGGTATTCGCCGTCAAAGACGATTGAAAGGTCGTAAGGTACAAATACATTGCCATGCCACCCTAACTTGCTCGTAGAGTGCTGTATGTCGATCATATCGGCATTGTACATTTCAACATCCGCCAGATACTTCACAAGAAGCCTTGCATTCTCTGAGTTGACCTGCACACCGAACCTTGCAAGATTAGTTATCGCCCTGGAAGTCACAATGTCGATTTTTGGAACAGTTATTTCTGTCCAGTATCCATCTCTTTTAAAAGCCACTGTGATCTGTTCTTCGCCTGTCTCAATATTTTTCAGTCGACGTATCGGCATGATCGGATGGTGGCACACAAGTTCTCTCGCCTTGGATGTTTCAGAAGAAAATATTCCGTTTTCTGTAGCTATCCAGCTGCCACAAGCCATGTTGGGATATTCCTTATCAACAGAATCAGGATAAAAGTTTGTGATATTTTCAACTAACTGCATGGAACGATTTACTTTTTCTTCTTTTTCCTTGTCCTGTTCTGCTTTCTGGAATTCTTTTATGAATTCCTCGGCTATGTTTTTTACTCTTACGCTCTTCGCCCTGTCCATTAACTTAAATTTAGCTTCTGAACGGTCGATTTTATTTTTTATTGAAAAAAGTTCTTCATATAACTGTTTCTGCATAAAATCGTTTGCTTGCAAATTTTCAATATTTTCAAGAATGCTTCTCACCTCCTGCCTTAGCTGACAATATTTCATATCTGCTTCTTTCTTTTTCAAGGTTGAACTGGCACATATACCACTCTTCTGAATCAGGAGGGAACGTTTTTAGTGCTGTTTCGTACATAAGTATGTTCTTTTCTACCTGCTCAATCTCGTTAGGATCCTGAACAGGGTTGTGTTTTTTTGATTTAATATCTCGCATTTCATGTCTGATCTGGTTGCGGCTTTTACCTTTTTTTGATACATAAGTACCGCCCAGTTCAATAAATGCAGTGCTAAAAGGAACGGATTCGTATTGCATTACGAAATCAAACACATCACCACCGGTTCCACAGCCGAAGCAGTAAAAGGAATCATCGTAAATCTTGCATGAAGCTGACTTTTCCTTGTGAAAAGGGCAACATATAAATCCTGCTCTATTCGGCTTTAGTCCGTACCTGGAAAGGATCTCCGACATTTTCACTGACTGTTTAATTTCTTCTTTCGTCATGTCAGTAACTCCACGATTCTCTTACCAGTTTCTTCTTTTGTACAGAATTCAAATCGGACACCGTATTTATCTCTGATTGTGCATAGAGATTTATATAACTGGCAGCCGTCAACAGCCTTGTCCGATATCACGGTTTTTACTTTCTTTCCGTTTACAGTTCTCCAGATAACTTTGTGTTTCCTTGGATTCTCCCAGAAATATACATCACCAACTGATTTAATATCTGGCCCATGCTCGCATAGGATAATCAACTGAATACCTGCTTCACGCGCTCTGATAAGCTCTGCTTTGAATCTTTCATGCTGCTGGCAGACATTATTTACAAGCTCTTGTAAATCCTTTTTGCGATCAATACAGAGCTTCGCATTATCCAATGATTGATAATCACCGCAATACAATTTAGAGCGAAAATACTGCACTCCAAGGCTATCAAACTGATTCTGAATCCGTTCCCATTCGTTTTTATGTTCACGTGTATCACATTGTATGACCAATCAGATCACATCCTTCTTGTATTTGTATTTTCCAAAGAATTCACTATACTGTTTTATAATCTCCCAACGATTTTCGTAACGATTCCACTTACTATTCTCTCCTACTCCTATTTGCGTTTTTCCGATGGTTGAACAGGAAGGAATTATTAATACATTCCGATATGTTTCATCATCATTCAAACAATATAAAAGGAAGATGTCGCAAGTCGGATTTTTCTTTTCGAGGTTGAATGTAAATGCCTTTGAATTACAATTGTTTGTAAATTCCTTAGATACTTTTACGTCTATTTTTACACTGTTATCAGTAAGCAAATCATAAGGATGCCTTGAGCTTGTTTGAACACTATTCAATCCGACATTCTCGTAAATATCTGAAATTGCTTTTATTTCATATTTGTTTCCAAAAGTTGTATCAGAATATTTAAGAGGCAGTCCAAGTTTTTCAGCCCAATATACAGTCCCTTTATGCTTTGCAATCTTGCAAGCAAGGCTTTTGTTTCCAAAAACTTCTATCATTTCGGAATGAGTTGGAAAATGATCTAAATTCAATTTCTCAACAACTATCATGATATTTTCTTTGATAAGATCGTCGTTCCATGGTATTCCATGTGTATATCCCATTAACTCACCTCTATATTAATTGAACGGAAGGACATCATCTGCTACACTATCTGGAATACTCATAAAGTCCGTACCTGCCGGATTCGCTCCCATGATAGCTTCTTCTTTCAGATGATCATCATAGGCTTTTGTGGTGCGCTCTTCTGGGATATCTGCATCCTTAATTCCCTCAATGCTACGGAACCATGCAAGCTTGTGACGTTTTACTTCTTTGTTTTCGTACCAGTCTTTCTCCAGACGGAAGATGCCGCCGATCAACTTGCCTTTAAACTGCTGCCCGAAGTTATCACCCCACTTAACAGCAAATCCCGGATTCGACTTTTCTACACATGTGATAAATGTTTTAAGGTTACGGACACCGTAATCTACGCTTTCGTCAATAACCATATAGTTAGTACCGGCATTCGGATATTTCTTGTCTGGACGAATATCATTTTCGAACTGCTTCATAAAGTACCCGGCCTGCTCGTCTCCTTCTGTGAAATCAAACAAGATAACGAGCATATCAAGCCCACCCTGGGATTTTTTCTCTGATACCTGCTTAATTACCATTTTGTGACCGCCGAGCGCAATCGGTTCAAATTCTCCTGCTGCCTGTGTAGTATCGTAATTATTTGGTTTCTGCATTGTCTGTTCCTCCTAATTCATAATAATTTCTTATAACCTTGTCAACTTCTACAAGGTCGTTATCAATAGTCAAACTGTCAAACATTCCGATCGGGGACTTACTTACCGCTCCCTGGCTGGACTGAGTGACAAATAAGTGTTTTCCACTCTCTTCGATGCAGCGAAGAACGATGGTAAACATGCCTTCGATGCAAACCTTTTCATCCAGAAGTTTTCCGATGGTTTTCGGCTTCACATCTCCGGAATCATCTTTTTCTTCGTGCATCATCATATATACGATCTTGTCCTGCGGCACTTTCGTGACAATAAACTGGATAAGATTCCAAAAATAGTCTCCGATATCATTGTACAGAGCGAATACCGCATTGCCTTTTCCAGCAGAAGCATGCCCCTTCATGAAATGATTCGTGATAAGATAGCCTGCATCATCAATTACAATTGACTCCGCTTTTGATGCGATCAGGCACTTCATTACCTGCTGGTAATCGTCCGTAAACCATCCGTCAATCTTTCCTTTAAATGGAAGCGGTTTATTCAATACTCTAATAAGATTCCAATGTTCATTCTGGCAGTTTCTAAGACTGGTACTCTTGCCAGAACCAGATTTTCCGATAATTAATACTGGTGTTGCGATAGGTCATTCCTCCTTGTCATAAACCACATGTTTACTGCCCTCAACGATCAGTAAACTTGCGATATCCTTCATAGAAATGGTTGATTCGTTATAAATTTCAACCAGTGCGTTATATGCTTCTGGCGATACTTTCACGACTGGGTTATCCTTATCGGTTGCCGGCTGCTTCTTTCTTGCCGGAATACGGATTTCAAATTCGCTCACTGATACTTTCCTCCTTATATGATTTCTGAGCCGTTAAAAGTCCATTTAGGGCTTGTACGTAGCTTGCCAGTGTTCTCGCCTTGTATGATTCCTCTATCAGATTATCCGGCACAATAGCAAGCTGAGTATCAATCAATCTAACAATCTCATTAATGCGCTCTTCCATGTTTACACCGCCTTAAAAAAGCAATACACATTGTCAGAACCATCCCCTCTCACCGGATTTTTTTTGCCATTCGAAAATGTTCCGCCGGCACAGTGATATTCGAGGTGGTTCAGATACATATCCGGGTTTTCCCAGTCAAGAATGTACGTTTTCCGTCTGTTCAGCTCCTCTAGAAGCTCGTTCGCCGTTGTTATCAGTTCCATTGTCGGCAGGAGCTTCAATTCTATCTGATTCAGCATTTAACGGACACCTCCCATCTATTAAGAGCCTAAGAAGATGTGCTTTTGCAAGTTTGCACTGCTCAGCTGATTCCTCTTCAAGCAATTTACTATCAAAATAGATTATATAATTGCCATCCATTTTCTTACCCGAATCCCACTTTGAATTCATAATGTTGATATCGCAAGCATGCACATGCGAAGCAATATCGAACGAAACAAAATAATCTGTTTCGTTTGAAACTCTCCATGCTAATTCAAAAAGCTCTTTGATTTCTTTTTCAAACATTTCCGTTCTCCTTTCTTAAAGCAGTGCTAAATACGTAAACAGTGCGAATACAATGCCTGCCAGGATCTGCTGCAAGCTTTTCTCCCATATCCACACCGGAAGAAAAGTAAGCAGAACCCCGATAATCGCACTGACTACGATGTCTTTCCTGTTCTGTCTAGGTGATTTCATTCTTTTCCCTCCAAAAAGAAAAAAGATTACAGACTGTAAGCAATATACCAAAAGATATTAGTAAGGATTAACAGCGCGGCAGTCAAAAGCCATGCACTGAACCACTTCTTAGCCTCTCTCTTTGCTTTTTTCACGATTTCGGTAGCTAGCATTGTTTCCAAATCGTTCCATGTAATCTTTTCGTTGTTTGCTACATTTTTTTTATTTTCCATGTTATTTTCCTCTCGCTTAATATTGACTTTTTAGCGGATAGAGGATTATAATTTACCTGTATCCACTAAGGTTGGTTTAGTGGCTTACTGCTCCGGGGTGGAGGTTGCGACTCCCTCCGGGGCGCTTATGCCAAATTTGCTTCTTTTCTTCTGTAGTAGTCCAAGATAATTCTTGAGCATTCATCGACAATCCTTTGATTGTCTTCCGGTGTATTATCCTTGCAGTAATCATCATGTATTCTGATTACCCCAGACCCCATTTTGATTGTTTTGATCACTGCCATGAAATCAGCTCCTTTCTACAATAGATTATGATGTTTATGCTATTTCGCCTCTTCGGCAAAATGCTTCTCCATGAGATCGGCAATCATCAAGTATTCTTCGGCGATTTTACCTTTTCTGGTATTTTTAACCTGTTCACGGAACTCTGGAATTGTTCCATAGAAGCAGCCGCAAGATACTTTGACTTGTTTGTCTTTGCATCTGAAGAATGTAGTTGTGCGGAATTGAGTACCGAATCCATGAATAGTTGTGTAATCTGCATTGCCGGACACCCTTGCATTGCCGAACACCTCTGCATCGCCGAACACCCATGCATTGCCGAACACCTCTGCATCGCCGAACACCTCTGCATTGCCGGACACCCATGCATTGCCGGACACCCTTGCATTGCCGAACACCTCTGCATCGCCGAACACCTCTGCATCGCCGGACACCCTTGCATTGCCGAACACCTCTGCATTGCCGAACACCCATGCATCGCCGGACTGATTTACATTTTCTTCTTTTTCTACCCATCCGCCAGTTTCTCCGGCTTCTACGTTTCCAAACGAAATGAGTGCTTTGATTCGGAAAAGTTTCTTTCTGAAAATGTTAATTTTGGTTTCTGATGTTAATTCAAATTTCTTCATGTTTTCCTCCTTGCTTTTGGTTTCAATTTTCTTTGTTAATTACTATTCCACCGTGGATAATGATTCTTTTTCCGTCAGAGTCGTCAAAGTAGACTTCATTTTCTGATTCGGACACATCAAATTTTCCTGTCCAACTGTCAATTTTCTGACCATTGTAGTCATACACTGTAACAGTTCGGTAGAGACCACCATTCATGTCACTTTTTATTGATTTTGTTGCTCTGCTGCATGAAGAACATCCGGTGAATGTCGTACATGCAAGAAGCCCAGCAACTAATAACGCTCTTTTTAACTTTGAATACTTCATGTACTTTCTCCTTTTTACTACTGTGAAGTTACAGCTTCTTTCTTATCTGATTTTTCCCCTCTTGAAGAATCTGGGCTAAAATGTCGTTTGGGGTAACCAATTGACATGTAAACTTAGCTTGCAGACATTGAAGTTGTAACTCAATATCCGATATTCTCTTTTCGAGAGAACGGATCTTTTTCCTGGTTGAATTACTCAACTGCTTTCACCTACCTTGACTTTTTATATTTGTTCTCCTATCCTGTAAGTACAGGCACCGCCATGCCGAGTACGGAGAAAGGGGAATTATATGATTGAAACAATCACTCGACTGTATCACTGCCACAAGATTCATAAGCATGTGACTGTTTATGAAGAGTATGAGGTTTCTGGTAACAGCCGCCGCCTACTGCGGTGCTCATGTCCATATCATCAATACACGGAAATGAAGCCGCACTGTGATGGGTATAATGACCATGGTTTTCAATGCGGTTATGCAAAAAATCAATAACCAGGCTCACTAACTCATCTGGTCGCTCACTGGGCGATAGGTAACAGTAAAGCCGCAGGTCACATTTGCAACAGTCTCCGCCAGATTCTTTGCAGTGCTGACTGACGGCTTTATTAAATTGTAATGCGTCCATTTACGCTCCTTTCATATTTGTTTTTATGAACTCTTTTCACTTTTACTTTCTTCTTTCTCTTTTTAGTTTTGAACGAAGATTTCTTTCCAGTAAAGTGTGTAAAATTATTTGCTCCCATTATTTACCACCTATTTCTCTATGAAATAATTTCTTTTTTGATATGTACTCACTCTCTTTTTATGCTATACTCTCCTTTGGAAAGGAGGAATTTGCTATGCCCGATAATTTTGGTTTAAGTTACAGTGAACTTTCAGAAATCCGTACTATCAATCCAGAACTGGCAGCACACAATATTGCTTTAGCTTATATCCAAGCAGCTGCACAAGTTACTAAATTAAACAGCGAAGATGAAGTTGATTCTTCTGATGTACTGTCACTGTCCAACCAGTATGTGCAAGCCTATAACTATGCTTATAATTTTTTCGTTCATGAAAATAAGATTATAAACGAGGCTGAATAGTATTTATTAAGGTGTCTTGACTCCGCTTATACATTTCTTCCATAACAGAGTCCAGATGCTTACGGGCAACTTTGCTTTCTGCGATTGTCAATTCTCCCATTGCCATTACGCAATTTTCTACTGCCTTGAGAATCTTTTCTTTATCATATCCAAGCATCTCAAAAGCATAGTCCGTAAGTCCGGCGATTGATTTTCCTTCCATCTTCATACACTCCTTTCTACTTAACTTCTGGCAGCCTTGGCTCAAGAAACTTATGAACTTTCTTTCTGTGCCTTACCAGAATCATCTGGCTTATTCTCAGAAAAACTTTCCGTCTTACCAAGAATGTATCCCTTGTCAAATTCTGACATATTAGGAATCGCGTCTTTCAGCTTTTTAACGATTCTTTTTTCTTTTTCAGACATGCGCTCACTCCTTTCTTGTGATATACTCTCCTGTGAAGGAGGTGTTCATTTGATAACAAGATATCAATATAAAATATTGAAAAAAGCTTTAAGAAATTGTGGATTTACTCCTGGTAATCAGCACGAAGCAGACGCTTGCAGATACCTTTTCAACAAAAAATGCTTTATGCGCTCAAGATTGCGAGAGTACGAATATGAAATCACGCAAGCAGGAGAAGTTGCCATGAAAGCATATTTCCAAGATATATCCAGATTTTGGATAACAACTGTTCTGTCCATCATTGCGCTGATTACCGGTCTTTTCTCAATCTCTATACAATCAGAGCCACTATTGAAATTGTTAGAGCAATTATTGAAATAACTGTTAAAACGTGTGTGCAAGTAGATAATGATCTCACATAACGCGAATATATTCCGAACTGCTCTTTCAGGTATTCGTTATCTGTCTGCTCGCTTGGAATTTCTTCAGCATAGTTATGGCGGGAACAGCAGCTATTTTGTGTTTCAGATTCCATTAGTATCTGTTCCACCTGACTCCATACGCCTGACGTTTTTAATTTCGACCAGTCGTGGCTCGTCATTTTGAGTTGAACTGAAACCTGACCGAGAATATTTTCACTGACGATGCAGTCTAACATTTTTCTTCACCTCCTTTGTTTACCTTGTAAACACAGTATAGTCCCTCAGACAACATTTGTCAATACCTTTTTGTTGACTTTGTAAACATTTTATGATATTATATTTTCAGAAAGGAGGAATTAAATTGAAAGACAGATTTAAAGAGTTGCGAAAAGAATTAAACGTAACTCAGCAAGAATTTGCAGACAAACTAAAGATAAGTAGGAATTTTGTAGCGCAAATTGAAATGGGAAGCAAAGTTCCGTCAGATCGGACTATTGATGATGTTTGCAGAGAATTTAACGTAAACGAAGAATGGCTAAGAAGTGGAACTGGAGAAATGTTTCAGCCAGAGAACAAAAATGATGAAATTTCTAAGCTGTTCGGAAATGTTCTAAAGTCTAGTGACGATGATTTTAAATACCGTCTCATCAATGCTCTAGCAAAGCTGGATGATTCTGGATGGGATAACTTAGAAAAACTCCTAGACACGATTTACGAAAAGAAATAAGAAAATAGCCAAGGGCAATGCGCAAACCCTTGGCTTTTCTTTTTAACCGATTAATGTTTTTATGAAAATGTATATTGACCTCAGCCAACATCTGTTTTCTATCTTTTGTATCATTTCAATAATTTCCTTCTTGTAATCCATTTTCCGTCCCTCCCAATATCGCACAATAAGAACATTTGTTCTCTTTTATTTCATTATACCCTCTTCTCAGCGATATAAAACGGACTGGATCATACTTCTCGCCCTCTGCTTAAAAAGTGCGCCCTCCCTTTGCCTTGAACGATTGAAAAAGAAATGGCATTTGCATTCCGCAGAAATATTGTTGCTTTTATTCACAATAAATGGCTGCTGCTCTGCTTCAGATACAACCGCCTGTGTATAATTATGTATCACATATTGATTATTGGCACTTGTCTTAATAATCACTTCGGAATCTGTCGGATCAATGTTCTCGCACAGTGGCGCATGAACAAGAAATGTGAGCATTATCCCAAACAGAAAAAATATAACCAGCTTTTTTATTCCTTTCATAAAATTCCTCCCAAATTAGTTTATATTATACTCTCAATATAACAATTATACAATATCTCAATCTTGCACAAATTTTCTTACATTAATGCTGTATTTGACGAAAATCGAGAAAATTCTACTTTTTTCGTTCAGTCGTCCCAGATTGAGCGCTGTCCGTTTATCATATAGATTTCGTCCTGGAGATACAGGGGTGCGTCATATCGTGCGATCACGTTCAAGGCAGAGTCACACTGGTTTCGTCTGATGGACTTGTAGGAGCGCACACGGAAGTTTGCTTTTAAGTCCGCATAGATGTTACTGTATACTCTTTGTCTCAATGACCTGTCTTGGTAAGCGTTTGAGTCTTTTCCACCCAGGATGCCCACTCCGCGCTTGCGTACTGCCTCTGTGATCCTGTCGGCTTCAATTGGAAGGATTGGTAAGTCCAGTTCAAAACGCTCAATTTTCTTATCAAGAGCTTCAACCTTTTCATTTACCTGTAAGATTGCCTGTGCCTGTAATTGGAGCTGTTCAAGTGGGGACATGGGGACTGCACGGCTGACTGTTTCTTTCAGCTTGCCCTCAACTTTGAGGAAATACTGACGAGCAATCTTTCCTTTGGCAGAATGGCTCTCCATTGACAGGTGCTTTGCAAAGTCGGTGGTAAGGCGGTAATCCTTGCATTTATTACCGTTCTTCATCGTGAAGAACCCCCACCAATCCGTATTTTCTTCAAAGTATTCATTTTCTTCAATGTTCTTTTTCGCCCATCTCGCAAAATTCTGTGATGGCATTTCAAGAAAATCATACAATGCTCTGGCAGTAGTATAACCGTTCTCATCAATACCAAGTGCGATTTCAATAGGTGTCTGGTTAGATGTGTTAATAATATCATTCATAAAATATGCCTCCGCAAAAATAAATAAAAGTGTTTGCCAAAAAGAGGTATACAGTGTTATAATTTGTATACCATATTATTGGTTGGGTATCCGCTGACTTTCCTAGGGTGAACGGATACCCGTATTCAGTTATTTCAGTTCTTCATAGACCTTTTTTATACCCTCTCTGATAATTTCAGACTTTTTCTTGCCGGTCTTTTCGCAACAATATTCCAACATTGCAATATCATCTTCTGACAGTCTTACTCTTGTATTCAGAATCTTAGGGTTATCTGTAGGTCTGCCTGTTCGTGGACTCATGTTTTCACCTCTTTTCTTTTGTATCCACAAATATATAATAATATATGTATCCACATAAGTCAAGCATTATTTTTCTCTATTTTTGTCGATTTATTCTATTCTATTGTGTTTTATCGTGTTTTGTTGTAAAATTGATACAAAAATAAACCATGTAAGGAGGGATTTAAGTGGCAAAGAAAATTAAATGTCCAGGGTTTCTTTGCGGTAGTACGGATGTGGAGTATTTGAGTGGAAACCAAAAAACTACAATTAATCTCAATCCTCTGCACCCTTTTACGCTGGTAAATACAAAACCAAAGGGAAAGCAAAAATTCCGCTGTAGAAAATGTGGAAGAATATTTGAAGTGAAACTTTAAGGAGAAATGAATATGAAAAAGAAAAACGCATAATAAAAAGCCGGCTCCTGCGACCAACAAGAACCGGTTTTAATAAATAAGATAATCTCGGAGAAAATCTTACCTACACCATGATTATATCATCTCCTGGATTATCGCACAAGTAAAATAGGAGAATGATAAAATGAATGAATCAGTATGTATCTATCTAAGGAAATCCAGAGCCGATCGGGAAGCTGAGGCGCATGGAGAGGGTGAAACACTTGCCAGACATGAACGGATCCTGTTAGACCTTGCAAAGAAAAAAGAGTACATTGTGGGCGCTATTTACCGCGAAGTGGTATCTGGCGAAACTATTGCTGACCGTCCTGTCATGCAGCAACTCCTCCGCGAAGTAGAATCCGGCATGTGGGATGGTGTTTTGGTTGTCGAAGTAGAGCGTCTTGCCAGAGGTGACACCATAGACCAAGGCGTTGTGTCCAGAGCTTTTCAGTATTCCGATACAAAGATTATTACTCCTACAAAAATATATGATCCGAACAATGAATTTGACGAAGAATATTTTGAGTTTGGACTTTTCATGTCTAGACGTGAATATAAGACCATTAAGCGCCGTCTGAACGCCGGAAGGATCTCATCAGTAAAAGAAGGGAAATACTGTGGTAACAAACCACCTTACGGATATGAGAGAGTCAAACTCGAAAAAGAAAAAGGTTATACTCTCCGACCGATTCCAGCTCAGGCTGAAATTGTAAAAATGATCTACACATGGTATGCAGGTGATGGCTGCGAACAAATTGGAGTCGCGAAGATTGTGCGGAAATTAAATGATATGGGAATAAAATCTGCATCAGGAAACGACTGGACTCCTACCAGTGTGCAAGGAATCCTCGCAAATCCAGTTTATATAGGGAAAATCCGGTGGAACGGGAGGAAAACTGTAAAGACTATACAGAACGGGCAAGTGGTCAAGACACGTCCTCGATCAAAAGATACTCTTATTTGTGATGGACTACATCCGGCTATTATATCAGAGGATCTGTATAATTCTGTCCAGGAAATTCGAAAAAAGAACCCGCCTCGCCCGATCAGCGTAAAGAACACGGTTCGCAATCCGCTTTCCGGAATTGTCTATTGTAGCGAATGCGGTCGCGCCATGGTTCGCCGTCCTTATCAAAAGCGCGGACAGGAAGATACCCTCATGTGTCCATATACGTCTTGCCCTACAGTAAGCAGCAAACTATCTCTGGTTGAAAAAGCTGTGATTGATGGAATTGAGGAAATTGTAGAAGAATATAAATTAAACAATGATATTAACGCATCATCTGACAGTATTAGTTCTGGGATAAGCTCTAAACAGAATATCATACATGAAAAAGAAAATGAACTGGAAAGCTTGAACGCCCAGAAAGCAAAACAATATGATCTACTCGAACAGGGAATATACACCACAGAGGTTTTTCTTGAACGTGCCAAAACTATAGCTGCATCCATCCAGTCATGCTCCGACAGTATAGAGAAACTGAAAGAAGAAATCAAGCATGACGAGAACCTCATGGCGCAACAATCAGACTTTATTCCACGTTGCGAAGAGCTGCTTGATAACTATTGGAGCCTTGATACGGAATCTAAGAATAAAATGCTCAAGAGCTTGATTGAAAAAGTGGTTTACTCAAAAGACACTAAAAATGCTTACGGCAAGGGTAGTGAGGTTAGTTTTCAGCTTGATATTTTCCCGAAAATCCAAAAGGAAAATTAATGATATCTTCTATGTACTGACGAACTGGCGCATTGATGTTATCAGTAATTAATAAAAGAACTCCCGGGGCTAATTCCCCGGGATAATTTTTTACTGCTTTTTGATGTATTTTGCAGATACAAAGCCATAATATTTTCCAGCAATACGGACATAATACCACTTGCTACCGTTTTTATCTTTCTGGGTAAAATTCATTACCTCTACTTCATTTCCCTGGTTGAGCTTAGGATATTTTTTAATTTTCGGGTATTCCTCTCCAGCCCAAGTGCGGACATTTAATACAGTGGCGGTAACATTTCCCTTGAAAAGGACCTGGCTCTTATCCTGTTTACCAGTGATGGCAGTAGATACTGAATTTGCTTTTTCTGTCAGATATCCTGTCCAGATCCAGCCAATACCGATACCCTTAACTTTGGCATGTGTCCATTTTCCGCTGATTTTTCCATCAATCTCAACAACAGTATCTTTATCAACGGAACCCATTACATAACCATTTGGTGTCTCACGGACGTATAGATCATTCACGGTTGCCACTCTGGTTCCTGTCTTTTTCCAAGTGGCGGTATCTTCGTAGGATTCCCAGTCAATCCAGACGTAGCCGTCAATTGCCGGATCGTTGATGGAGTAGGATTTATTGCGCACTGCCCCTCCATTTGCCACTACTCCAGCTGCACTGGAAGTATTACCCTCATTTGTATTAATTTTTGAGCTAGTTAAGCTCTGTATATCTCCGATGTGAGAGCCATTTCGGAAAATTGGAAGTGCGCCAAGTTTCGGGGTGGTATGCCATGTGCCCTGTTTTTTCGCCCAGTTCTTTACACTCTGACAGTTATAAAAACCACCGCCCATGATTTTAAGCGCATTTGTGATTCCAATTACTTTTACCAGCTTCCAGAACTGGTACTCAGCGCACCACGGCTGTCCCTGGCATCCTGGCTGTCCCCATGAGTTTACATCTCTGGCAAACTTTGTATAATTGTTATATCCAGCGTTTTTCTTGAAATCATCCAGATAGGCGTTGCTTTTCTTTTCAAGGTAGCCGCCATTTGACGCATAGTAATCTCCAAGCTGTAAAAATTCCTGTAATTTGCTCATTGTATCATTCCTTTCATATTGATAAGTACATGATACAACGAGCAATTGTGAATTTCAGCCCCACATTTTTTATATAATATAGCTGAATCATTAGTGCAATCAATGCACTAAATAGTGATAAAGTAAATTACGGATCATATACTGGTGATTTAAACAATATTCCAGTAATCGTAAACAAACAAACTATTTATAGAGTAATTCCAAATTGTAAAAATAGTCCAACACCAGGAGAACATGGTATTTTAAGAACCATGTATATTGATAATTCCAAATATGCGATACAAGAATTTTTATCACATGCTAATACAAAATTATTTATTAGATCAAAATCAAATGATGTATGGGGTAATTGGGTAGAGAAATAAGTATTTACATAATTTTTGTCCAAGTACCATCACTGTATTGTGCAACGGCAAGCTTTTTGTTTACTGTATCGACTCCAATAAAATTTGCAATATTGTTAGCTGTTAGAACAATTCCCCAAGCCCAAGGTGGATATAAACCTCCAATATTTCCCCATACTGGAACAATATTGCAATAGTTGCCAGCTATCAATATATTGTTGATATTATCGTTTAAAACTGATACTCTTTTTAAGACTGTCTCACTATTTAGTGCATTGATTGCCCCGATAACTGTCTTGTTATTGGTCTGCAATTCCGGAATGGTAGCCTCGTTTAATTTCTTAGCTACCCACTTCCAGAAAGTGCCAAAAAGAAGTCTTTTGTTTTTTCCGTCTGTGGAATCACGAGCCATTACTTCATCTGTATCTACCGGTGTTGCTGTTTTTTCTGTGTAATTACTCCATGTGTTATTTGCCATAGTCTTATACCTCCATTGAAATATGTTGTTTGATAAGTTGCTTTAATTCATTCAATTCCGCTTTCACGGAATCAAGCTCGGATTGCAGATTTTTAACTTTTTCATGCTCGTTTTTTAGCATTGCGAACATGCAGGGAATCATAATACGATAGTTCCAGTTTTCAGCATGTCCTTTTTCGTTATGATCGACAGCGATTGGAAATCTTCGGTCAATATCCTCCGCGATAAACATTGGCATTTCTTTACCACACCGTTCGTCTTGCTCCATAAGATATCCATCTTTGTACTTCGCCCAGATTACCTTGATTCTATAGAGTTCTTTCAGTTCATCTTCCTTTACGGCTTTCCCGAGAATTTTATAACGCATAGAGGATGATGCAATTGTTCCGACATCTCCATTGCTATTCTTTCCTAAGTTACTACCAGTTATAAGCTTAGGCATTTCTGGCACATTGAGAGTCAAAGAGCTGCTTCCAGTCGTCTCCACTTTCATTCTAGATACAGTTTTTAAAAGAAGACCAGCTTGTTTGCTCTCCAAAACAGTCCAATATCCATCAGAGTATTGTGCGGATAAATCGAGAAGCCCATGAACAAGGGAGGAATCGTAACCAGCTGTAGCTACAGACTCATTTATCTGGAACCACTCTTTTCCCTTGAAGTTTTTAAACCCAACCGAGTTATCTATTTGAGTTATTATATTTCCATTCGCGTCGTACACCTCAAAGGTGCCATATCCATTATTCGGACCGCCAAGCTTCAACGTTCCACCTTTTGCATAGGTGAACGAAATATATAACTGGTTGCCCTCTTTACGAATTGCTTTCATGGAACCATTATTTGTAAGAAGATTAAATATATCTTCATGTGTCAGCGATGCCACATCAACCGCAACGGAAAACGTCTGATAGTCTGCAAGCTTTGTTTTTGCCTGGTCGAAGTACAGCGAAACCTTGAGTATGTTGTGAGCCTTGAGCGACAGGTTATTAACATTGATACTCAACTGGTCGAGTGCTACAGTCTGCGATACCGTGAGTGCTGACCATGTAGCACCGTTGTCAGTGGATTTTTCAAGTTTCCACCATCCCTTTTGTGCCTGTGCAACCTCACTGTTTCCGTCTCTGTAAAACGAATCAATTATAAGCGGTGCCGGTGTTATTTTTTGATCCGCTCCCATTAGTAACACATCTGCATTGCTATGAAAAAAGTAAGTCCTTCCGGCATCTCCCTGCTCCCCTTTTATTTTTGTCCATCTGTATTTTGTCGGGTCAGTGGAATCATCCGGCGTGTTGTAATCAGTATATTGGCCAATATACTGCTTTCCAGCACTAACAACCACATCAAAGCCAGTTTTTCCGTCGGCACTGTTCGCATAAGCTATGTGGAAATATGGCGTCTTTCCGTCCGCACCTGCTTTTCCAGGGATACCTTGTGCGCCATTCGCGCCTTTTACAAGTGTCCACGCGTAATCATCTGGATTAGTACTATCTTGCTCGGTAAAATCCGCATACATACCGATATACTCACGATTACTGTCCGACACAGAGAAATCTGTTTTTCCATCCGCAGAATTCGCATAGGCAATGTGTGTATAACTTGTTTTTCCATCTTTTCCGTCTGCTCCATCCTTGCCATCAGAACCGTTTTCCCCATCAGCGCCTTTGTATCGGGTCCATGTATAATCAGCCGGATCATCACTTTCCGTTGGCGTTTCCTTATTATTTGCAATTCCGATATACGCAACATATTCTGGCTCCAGATAGATTGGATTTCCTACAGTATCACATATTGTATTCCCATCTGTATCAATCCATGGAACAGTATCTGGGTTATCTGACATATCTTCGCCGTTTGGCATAGAAGCGTATTTAATCCAGGTATATCCATTCTTTCCGGGCTGTCCATCATCCCCGCGAAATTTCGCCCAGGTATAGGCAGCTGGATCCGTGCTGTTATCCTGTAAATAATCTGTGTAAGTACCAATATAAATATCTGGTGTCTCTGTCATTTGTCCAGATGTTGGATTTTCTACCGGAGCATATTTAATATGCAAATACGGCGTTTTACCATCCGCCCCGGGAGTTCCAGGAATTCCTTGTTCTCCTCTCGGTCCTTGTGGGCCTTGAATACCTTGTTCTCCTTGTGGTCCCGGTATGCCTTGGTCTCCTTTTGGTCCCTGGAGACCGTCAACACCATTTGTACCATTTTTCCCAGCATAAATTTTAGTCAGCGAAAATCTTTTAACTACTGATAAAACACTGATATATGTTGCTTTGATGTCTACCCATCCATCGTCAGTGGATAATGCTGTTACTGTGTATGTCTTGGTCGCATTATTCCAGGATCCTGTTACGCTATCTGATTTGATAATTGTAAATTTACAATCAGATGTAATATCCTGCGTTCCGTACATTACGACTGCCTGTGTACTCACGTTGCTCGGAAACATTCCGTAATTTCCATCAGAGTCAACAGAAATACCTTGGTATTCGTTACTTAACTGCAAGGTCATATTCTTTGCAAGAGCTGCCGCTTCCTGCGCGGATTTAGCTGCCGCTAAAGCATCCTCGGAATCCTGTAATGCTTTTGTTACGTCCGTGTCTTTTAATCTTTCCCAGTAATACCCTTTTCCATCATTGCGAAATCTGTAAGCATGGCTGTCTCCATCATAATACAGATCACCTACATGCTTACTCATTTCTGTATCGGTTAGCCACTCGTTTGCCGGGTAATTGCTAAGTGTAGGTGCAGGAGTCCCGGTCCAGGTATTGATATTTCCGTCAATCTGACCTTGCATACTGTTTAACAGTCCGTCCAAAGGTGATGCACCGATTCGTACAGATGCGCCGTCAATTACAATCTGGTTATTATCAATATCGGCTGAAAAGATAATCTTTCCATTTGTGTCCCGGACAACTAACGCACCGGCATTAATATAACTTGCATTGATTCCCTCTGCGTACAGAAGTCTTGCAATAAGTTCTCCATTAATATTTAATCCATAAGGATATGTCTCTCCTCCATCCATGGAAATGCCAATTGCTTCTGCCGTAAACTTCCATACAATATCAGATTCTTCCAGTGTAGGCTTATTGTGCGCATAATAGATATTACTTCCATCATCCTGTTGCTCTACAGTCATGTATAAGCCACCAGAAGTTTTCAGCGTATTATTAAGCCTTTCAACGGCTTTTTCGCGCTCTGTGCGTTCATCCTTAACAAGTTGTCTAGCTTCTACCAGTGCTTTTGTAGCTTCCGACATATATGTGCTGCTATTTCGGATGGGATCATCTGCCTGCGTTTTTATAGTGGTAATGCCATTTAACGGAGATGATACATCAGTGATTGGTGTAAGATATCCATTGCCGTTTCGATCAAAACTGCGTGCCATATCACCAAATTCTAACAGAGGATTATAAAGCAAATCCCCTTGCAGATTTCGGAATCTGGCCCCGACCAGATTACCGCCAATCCATGCTGCTACAGTTCCGAGGTCACTGTCAGACAGAAGATTGTTTTCTAACTCCAACACATATCCAGTAGTTCCAAACAGGGATTCCGATTCTTTGTTTTTTACTCTGATACCAGTAATTACAATATCATCACTGGAAAGAGTTGGGCTATTCACGTAATCCTCTAGTTTAATTGGAACCAAGGAGCCGTTTTCGACAGCTCCAAAATTCCACTTAATAAATTGCAAATAACCTCTGTTGTCAATTCTGGCGTTTGCTGTCTCCAACATTGCCGCCCAACCGATCAATTGACGGAATGTCATATTATCTGGAAGTGCCGTAACAACAACATTTCCATGCGCCATGGAAGAAAATCCCATAGGGATATTCAAACTCTCGCAAGCATCCCTTATCAGCGCCATAACTGTCTGCGGAAGTGTCAGAGCACTATAATATTTAGCATTTGTCTTGTACATATCGTCTAGCGCCGTAAAGCTCAATATTTCACCGTATTGCTCTGGCGTGGTAATTGTATAGATACCCTTATCAATCGTCTCGTATCTGTCTTCTGAAGCGGATCTGGAAAGGACTATGCTGTTTCCATCAATATCAAGAATTGGCTCGTAAAAATCATCCATCCAAATTGATTCACTAGCTGATTCTGCAACAGAAGTTTGAAGCTTCAAATAGGTATGTACTTTAGCTTGATAGAAATTATAATCTTTCCACTGATCCTCTGTATTGTCCAGTTCAAGCTTCATCGTTTTGCAGACTGTAGCACCGACTGGAAAGCTGCTACTCTCCGCGCAATCGGAAAAGTCATTGTTGCCGATCATAATCTCGTTTTCAAGTGTCTTTGTTGTTCCGTCAGCAAAGGTGATCTCCACGATTTCAATTACTCGCTCACCATCCTGCAACTTTTCTTTAAAAATGTTTGATACGTTAATCAAGTGGATTCACCCCCTGCATATTAAATGATATTTCTGAGTAACAATCTCCAACTCGTTTTACATTGTATTGCATTTTTCCAACATAAAATTTTTCTGAACGCCATTCGTTTTTGTGTGCCAACCAATGATGTAGAATAAATGGTTTTCCCTTAATGATTGCATTTACCAGATTGGTTGATTTCTCATCAACAGGAACATTGGTAGCCTTATAACTGTATTGCATAACTGTAAAAAGCGGAGTTATCAGTGCAACTCCTTTTTGAGTTCGGTTACTTCCTTCTGAATAGGTTGTCTCAAAGTTACACTGCATATCCTCATCTGGCTGAGGAATGAGAAGCCCATTTATCTTATATCTATCAGTTATTGATTTACTTATCGAAAATGCCACGTTCTCACCCCCTACGCCAGCTCAAACGGATTTGTACCGCTTGCGTCACGTCTTAACTTTGCTTCGTCAATCATCTCATCAAATATCGTTCTACGGTTCAATTGCGCGGTAAATCTGTAATTTCCACCACTATTCCGATTCGCACCTGTTTCCTCTCTTACGATCTGTCTTAACAGGTCTTCCGGTGCTTCCAGGTTGCGTCCGTTCTTCTGATCTCCCAGGACTGCCAGGAACTCTGATCTAGGAGGTATGACGGCACCGCTGGCGAGATATGGAATCGTTGGAACCCTTGGGAAATTAGCTGTAAACCCAATCGTTCTAGAACCAAAAGGAGTCGGAACTTTCCATGGTCCAAATGTAAATGCCGATTCAATTCCACCGATTGCACTATTTACAGTTCCAATAGCTCCATTTACAATGCCGATGACTTTATTGAGAATATTTCGGATTGTATCTTTGATTCCTCCAAAAATTTCAACCACTTTGTCTCTAGCAAATGTAAATTTTTCCACGATTCCATCTCTGATTTTTCCAACAAGATCCCCTATCGACGACCAAATTGCAGTCCATTTCTGGCGTGCGCTGGATTTGATGTTGTCCCAAATTGACACAATTTTAGATGCAAGATTCTTAAGCGCGGAACTGATAGTGTTGGCAAATGTTATTGTTTTATTTTTAATCCAATCCCATACCTTTCCTGCGGTTTCCTTAATTTTGTCCCAATTTTTGTAAAGGAGAACTCCAACCGCAATTGCCGCAGTAATGGCAATAGCAAAAATCCCACCAGGGCCAAGCGCCGCTACAAGCGCTTTTATTCCACTCATAATTCCGCCAGCACCAGTAATCAATGTGATTACATTTTTTCCGATTCCAATAATTTTGCTCACAGCTCCAATAATAGTCGTTGCAAGGCTAACTATTTTTCCGGCTGCAAAAGCCCCAACCAATACAGCCCCAAAAGTTTCCACAATTCCTTGATGTTTTGAAATAAATCCAAGCAAATCTGATACAATATTGATTATTGTAGGAATTCCAGTTTCAATCACCCATTTAAGAGCCGGAAGTATAATATTGTTGTAAATAAATTCAAATGTGCTTCCAATTTGCTGAATAATTGGTGCAAAGTTTTGTGTTAGATTCTTGATAGAATCCAGTAACGGATAGAAATCAATATTTTCCGCCCATCTAGCCGTATCATTTGCAATATTGTTTACGAAAGTCAAAACTGCCTGCAATGCATTTGCTATATTCTGAATAATGGTTGTTCCAACTTCATTTTTCTTCCAAGCTTCGTCCAGTCGGCTTGCGATATTTCCAATTGTTATAAGTACATTCTGTGCGATCTGGAGCATTGTACTTAACATCGTTGTACCTGTTCCATTTGTCCATACTTTTACAATACTTGCTCCAACATCTTTAGCCAGAGTTCCGAGACTGGAAAAGGAATAGATAGCAGCATTAACTGTATTTTTCCCCTCGTTTTTCCATGCGTCTTGAAACGGTTTCCAGATTTTTTTTAGCAAATCAGCCAATTTCTTTGCAGATTCACTAACTTTGTCAAGTGCATTTTCTCCTTCAGCCAAATTTCCGTAATCAACACTACCTACACCAGCTTTAGGAATACTATCAAGCCCATTTCCTTTGGATCCACTTGAGCCACTAGGCGAAGATGATACACTATCATTTGATGTTACTTTATGGATTTCATCCAATGTTGAAAGATAATCTTTAGAAGCTTTTTGAGCTTTCTTTGTTTCTTTGGCTGTTTCCTTTGTTGCATCAGCCAAATCTTCCGCGTTATCCGCAGCCGTTCCATAGCCCTCTGCTGTTTCCGCAATATTCGCTCCAGCAATTCCAGCACTTGCGGTCCCGGTTGCTCCAGACGATTTCTTTCCAGTAATCAACTCAGTAAATGATTTAAAAGCATTTGCTAATGTTGCTAATTTAGCAAGAAGCGTATTAATCACCTTTAATACAGGAGAAAAAATATTAATTAATCCCTGTCCGATAGTTGCCTTTAATGACTGCAACTGTAACTGCATGATTCTTACTTGGTTCGCCCAGGAATCGGAGGTTCGCATAAAGTCCCCCGATGCTGCGGACAACTGATCCTGTACAAATTTTAAACGGAGTGCTACTTTTTCCTGCTCCGTCATGGCAGATGTGGTTTTTCCGTAACCATTTGCCAGTGCGTACTGGTCAAGTGCCGACTGTGTCATTACCACGCCAAGATCTTTCAGCGTTTCTGTCTCGCCAGTAAACACGGATTTCAGCTTGATATAAGCCAAGTCCTGACTAATGTTATAGAATGACGCTACGTCACCAGTAAGCTGTGTCAAAGCCGTTGACATGTCATAAGCCTGTGATTCAGTAAATCCAAAGCTCTTAGACATTGCCCCGAATGTACCAACGTACTGTTTAGCCATTGTCTCTGATAATCCGGCAGTCGTCATGGAATTTTTTGCAAAATCATTGACCTTGTTGGACATAGTCGTAAATGTAACATCTACAACGTTCTGCACTTCCGCAAGATCTGAGCCAAGAGCCACGCATTCTTTACCGAACTGTACCAGTTTACCAACTGCAAATACGCTTCCGATAAGTATCCCTATTTTCTTTACTGCACTTCCAAGATTATTGAATGACTGTTTAATCCTTGATACGCCGTTATCAATCCCAGATGTATCAAGTTTGGTATCAATAATAATTGAACCATCAGCAGCCATTTATTCCACCTCCTAACTATTTGAGGTTAAGCATCTCATTCAGCGCATCTTTGTACGCTTGCTCCTCTTCGCTGAGACGTGTTTTTATATCAATAATGTTTTTGTTATCCTGATAGAATTTCTTTTCCCATTTATCTAAGCGTTCACCCTTCGTCTTTTTTGACCGAATTCCAACAACCGTGTTGAACAGACACTCACCGGATTCCATAAAATATCCGAAGAATGTCCACCAGTGCATATACGGCAGCGCCCTGATTTCTTTGCCAGCAACCTTGTTTACAGCTGGAACAATCATGTCTCCATCTTGCGCCCAGTCCATTAAACGGGGCTTTGGTTTATTCGGATTATCATCCGACTGTCCACAGTCAATGAACTCAGATGCTTTTTGACAGGCTTCAGATAGGCACTCAGACGGAATATTCTGCCAGTCCTCGAACAGGATCTGCAACATAACAACTGCTTTCGCCTGTTCGTCTAACTCTGGGTCGTTCCATGCAATCAGAATATCAATGATTGCTCGGAAATCTGTTCTAATAGAAAAATCCACCCCACTGATGTTTAGTGAGGTGGGAAGCTCATATGCGGTCATTTTGTATACTTCTCCGTATACTTATTTACTGCTGCCTGCATTTTTTTCTTTCTTTTTTCTACTTCCGGCGCAATTGCATCTGCAATTTTATCCAGGATGATGTAAGCAAATACCTGTCCGTTTCCAAATACGGTAGTTGCTGTAATTGGCTCTTTGAACAGGTCTTTTGATGCTTCGTAGCCAAGAAGATAGTTGATCTTATCTTCGAGCTGTTTGTTCAACTCTGCCATTTCTTTTCCAGAAGTAACTTTCTGAATAGAATCTTTGAATTGTTCAAAATATTCTGTCAGCTCTTCTGCACGTGCTGCTACATTGATATCAGTCGGATTCAATTTGAAAGAAGAAAAAACTTTATCTTCATTATTGGTAAATGTAAAAATGAGAATTCCATCATCAATTTTCGTGTTAATTGTTTTTGCCATTTTCTAATCCTCCTTTCATGGTTGCTGATTACTCACTGTCAGCCGTAAATGAACCGGAAGTAATGTCGAATTTTCCTTTTACACGCTCACCGACATAATTCACGGTAAATGGAATCTGATAGCCGGATGTATCACCACCGTAGGAGGTCGGCACAACATAACAATCCTGCTGGTATGCTTCATATTTGCCGGATGTAGCTTCCGTCCAAAGATGGACTTCAACTGCTTTTGTTTTAAGGTTGTCGTCCTTATACCTGTTATCTACGATTTTCTGTAAAGCTGTGAACAAGTCAGACGTAGTATCTGCATAAAACGGGTCAGCATCAGAAGAAACTTCGTAGCCATTGTGTTTAAATGTGGATTCTCCAATAATGTTTTTAGATGTTTCAGTATCTGGATTGAGTTCAACGTTGTACTCTTCCAGATCCTTTCCAAGGCGCTCATATTTAGGCGTCAGCCCCCCACAGAGGGAACCTGCATCAATGTAATGAGCCATATATTTACGGTCAATTTTTCCTGTAACTGCCATAGAAATGTCCTTTCTGCCTATAACTTTTAAAAGGCTGTGTAGGTTAGCGACTATCTCCAATTGATAGCCGGTTAGTTGTTGTATTTAAGTGATGTAATCACCATTTTTCCCAGTCATATTCATATTTGACTGTGATCGGAAGTAACCAGTCCTGTACTCCGTTCTCCTGTGGCTCTGTGCCATATGAATTATCCCTTGTGATACGTTTTATCACCCTTCCTCTTGAAAGCTCTGGAAAAGCGGATAAGCGCTTCTCAGCGCCATCTATTGTGACTGGTTCACGGCAAATCCACTTACCAAGATTGTCCAGAAATTTCTGAACAGAGAGCTTCTGACGTTCCTTTTCAGAAGCAGTACGATATACCACGATAAACGGATACTGGCACACCTGGTGCATCGTTCCGCATACATCCTCTTTTTCTGAATAGATTAATGCTCCTGTGTCTGAAAAAAATGAAATACCGCTGTCAACTCCCAGTTCCTCATATTTGATTGTTTCTCCATCATACAGTCCAGGATACTGATTCAGAAGTGCTTTCATGGCTTCTGTCAGAATCTCATATCCCTCCGCATCCTTTCCGATCGGTTTGTTATCTGCCATATTGCATCCTACTTTCCTAATATTTCAAAGTGTGGGATTAGTGTATACGGACCGCCAACACTGGTAATCTTGAACACATTGTCTTTATTCTCGTTCATGTGCTGGTAGAATCCGCTCCGATAATCACTGTCAGAAACCGTTCCGCCAGTCCACTCGCCCTCCCAGAAGAACGATTCGTCTGAGAATGTAATAGTATCTTCCAGAGCGTTATTAATCTGCTGTTTCCACTCTTTTGGCGGTACCCATGGGAGAATCTTGCCGTCCTTATCAGCAATGGTTATATCACCATTCTGGACGGTATAGCGGACATGCAACTGTGCGTTGTCGGTTGCGTCTGGTCCGTACTTCTTAAGGATTGCTCCTTTGTCTGTAATCAAGTCAACGCCGTATAGCACATGAGGATACCAGTACGCATCTCCTGTCGTGGCTGATTCGTAATAGTCAAAAATCGTCACCGTTTTTTCGTACATGATACCCTCTCCTTAATCATTTATTTTTCATTTTATCCACATCAACCTTGGACGTTCGTTTCCATAATTCCGTAATCTTCTCCCATCCGAACATGGAAATAAACGCCACAATAAATCCGGCCATGATAGCTGCTAAAATCATATACCACAAGATTGTCATGTGGATATACTGCATATACGCTACAAAAGCGGCTACAGTAATTCCGATAGACAGTACAAGCACCAGGGCATTTGTCGGAATTTTCGACAGAAACCCAACATTTTTAATCACCTGTGTGATTACAGATACGCAAAATGCCAAAACACTGATTACTGCCAGAATCAGAGTTACATTTGTAAATAATGCTTCCATTACTCTGATACCTCCAAATCAACTTTTTCCATAACTGCCCTTGCTTCCAGAACAGCAATATAATCCGCCATTGCTCTTACCTGCATATTGTAAGTGCTTCTCGGACAAGTAGGAGTAAATGGGAGTTCCCCTTTGTCCCACTTTCCAAGCATATTCGCAAGTTTCTTATATCGAATAACCACCTGCATATACTCTGCCTTAAAGCGTTCCTTGTAATCTGCACTATTCATCATTTCAACGGTCTGTTTTAATTCCATCATTTCTATCACACTCCTGCATACAATATTGGTATCCCATCATCCGTCCTCACTCCCATCAGAAGCGGCAAAGCTGTCTTAAGAAGCAAGTCGTTCGTTTTCTGCACATCTCCGGCGGCGGCATACACCGCACTCCATTCCTTTGCGCTTGCTCCAATCTGCTGAGGAGTTGCGTAAGAGATGGATTCACTGCCGGAGGATACAGATGTTACGATGCCTGTTGAGATGTTCCCGACATTTATGTCGGTTACATTTGCCGATGCCTGATTGATTGCATTCTTTTCAGCAAGCTCAATCTGATACATTAATTCAGCCAATGAACAGACCGCCTTTTTAATACGCTTCTGCGAGCGTTCATTTGTTGGCAGTCCGTCCACCAACCTGTCAAACGTCATTGTGTCCACAAAGTCACTGGCTCTTTCTGCCAGTCGTGGAAAGTCGGCTTCTGGCACGACATTGCCGAATGATTCTATATAGAATTTATAATCTGCATAAGCCATGCCAGTTACCTCCTACGTTTTTCATTTTGCTGTTACAGTCGCGTGTCCTGCGCTCAGTGCCTTATAGGTGCTGTCACACTCAACTACTGTGATAACCTGTCCTGTTTCTGCAGTAATGTCGGATTCGCCATCCCATGCGCTCCAGTTCTTCACATTCTGCCCGTAGTCTACGGTTGTCTCAGAAGATGCGACTTTGTACTTGTACATATTTCCTGCGCTTGCTTTTGCCGGAGTAACAGTCACTTTGGTATCTCCACTTTTGCTTCCTGCTGCGGAGTTTACAGTGAGGTTTCCAAGTGCCTGAGTTGCGTTGATGGTTCCAACAGCAATAGCGTCAATATACTCCGCAAAGAGGGTAAGACCCATGATTGCGAATGCTTCTGACACTGCTGTATGGTAGTTACCCTGTGTGTGGAATCCGATCAGGTTTGTTTCGCCAGATACGGTGTATACAAGACCCGCTCTTGCAAAGTCAGACTCATTCGGGTCAACATAGTAAAGTACGATGTTCTCAACAGGTGTTGCAATAACCTGTCCTCTCGGGATTTCGCTGTCAGACAGTAAGAAGATTGTGTTAAATCCCATAAAGTCTTTCATATACTGGAATCCGAACTGGTTCTGAATAGAAATCTCAGCCGCTCCGATATACTCATACACATCCAGAATATTCACAAATCCAACAACGCCAGTCACATTTCTGTGCATTTGCTTGAATTTGTTTTCTACACGGCCTTTAGCCATTGCCAGAGCCATCTGGAAAGTGGTTTCTGTGAATGTGAGGGTACCTGTTTTCAGATAATCATAAAATCTTTCAGTAACATTGGTCTGAAGCTGGAAAAGGAATTCATCATCAGTCATCTGAACAGCGTTCTCGTAACCGTGGTCTTTGATTGCTTCGATAGATACAGCCTTTGCGTACTTCTCAATAGTCATTTCTGCATAGGGCTTTTCTTTTACAACGAATTTGCTGTAAGGGATTTCCTCACCCTCACCAACGTTTCCGTTCTGTAATGTGCCCTCTGCATATTTGGATTTAAGTACCGCTCCGGGTGTCTTTTTGATTGGACGCATGATACCAAGAATCTCACGTAAATGTTCCCAGTTTCTTTCGAATCTGGTTACGAAATCAATCTCACGCGCAGTTACCTGAATATCCTGTGTCATAATAAGATTAGATTTTGCTGCCATATAAAAAATCCTTTCTACCCATAATTATTAAGGTATTGGGTTAGCGGCTATGCTCTGGTGCATAGTCGGTTGTTAAAATCACTGGAATAACTGTATATTCTGTGCAATTGCTGCCTGTCTCTCGGACGGGTCTTTGATTGCTTCAATATCTTTCTTTGTCATGTTTCCCGGCGTCTTCTGCTGTCCAACGTGAGTGGTAAATCTTGCCTGATTCTGCTGAGCCTGCTGCTGAGATTCGTCCACAAAAGCGGATGCGTCAGACTGCTTCATCTGCTCAATCAGATCATTCAGTCCAAGGATTTTACCGTCTTTCAGTTTGAGACCTGCTTCTTTAATGTCTGCCATGACTGACTTCTTCGCCGCCTCGCTGGAAAACTTAACATCGTCAAGTGCCACTTTTAGTGCATCTGAGAAATCACGGTCATAGATTTTTGCGTTGAATTCTTTTTCTGCATCCTCGGCTTTTTTCTTCCATCCAGCAAGCTCTGTCTGGATATTTGCCGGGTCGATACCGTCAAAACCTTTTAAGGTCTCTTCTGCTGTCTCAGCGCGTTCTTTCCAGTTGTCACGCTCTCCCTCGACTTTTAACAGGGTTTTTGCAACTTCTTTTGCATTCTTGTAATGCTCGGAGAGTGCTTTTTTCACATCTGCCTGTTTGTCCTCCGGGATTTCAATTCCAAATGATTTTAATGTGTCAATAAGTTTCTGCATAATATCCTCCTGGTCGTGTTTATTGACCTGCCGCCGCAGGTAAATGGATTAAGCCAGTTAGACCACTGGCAAGGTAATGGGAAAGAAAGGAATCGAACCTATAATGTTTACCACAAGGGAACGGATTTACAGTCCGCCGCAACACCGCCAATCGTTGCCGCTTTCCCATAACCCGGGCATCCGGGTTAGCAAGGTATTTATCGTGTTATGCCTACCACTATCCGACTTTCACGGAGATGTTGTTTCATTCATAAGGAGGTGTTACCAGTCAGTCACGACGGTAAATGAATATGTCGGAAATTGCATCCGCTTTTCAACCTCCAGATTCCGCTTAAATCTGTTTCTATTAAGGACATATTCACAAAAGAAAGGAGGACATGAAACGAAAAAGAAAGCAAAAAACTTCTAATCAGCAAGCCCTACAAGGTTCACCAAGCCTTGCAAGATTATAGTATCACATTCTTTTAAAAAAGTTGTCCCCACATTTGCAAGAATCAAAGCATATTTCTTACTTTCTCAACGTATCTCTTAACAAGATCACGCTCTTCCCGGCACTCTGCATCCTTGGACATATCGCTCAATTCTGTTGCGAGTTCGTTCAGGTGTTCTTCTAGGGCGGAAAGCATTTTCCTCTTGCATTCCTCTGATTTTCCAGAGCGATAACTTTGTTTTTGTGCCATATAGTCACTATAAGTATCTCGTCCATCGGAGCGACTATAGTACCCTCTTCCTGTTCCGTAGTCGTGGCTTTCATCACCATAAGAGCTGCCGCGGTCATAATCCGGGTACATCATTCTCTCGTCACCACGGCTGTATCTCCCCATGCTTTCTCGTTTTCGACCTCGTTCGCTATACCGATCACCGTATCCGCTTTTCATCTCATCAAGGACGGTGTTGTAGTATTCCACCTTTTTGTCCCAATACTGAGTGTTTTTGATATCTTTGTACATATCAATCAACTTATATGCCATATCCAGGTTTCCAGTGGTCAACCCATTGTCAGCGATTTTAGAAAGCTCGTCTTCTATTCTTGCGCATAAGTCTTTAATATCTCTCATAACTGCACCTCCTACGCTTCTCTTGTTACGATAATGTTTGCATTCGCAACAGAAACAGCCTGATCACTTGCGTTTTCTACTGCGATATTAACGCAGCATCCACGAGGTACATCAATATAGATGCCAGAGGACACGTTGTTATACTGATCTACTGCCGCTGGTGTGGAAATCATCTGTGAAGAAAGAACTGGCTCACCAGAGATTGCGAGTGCCAGAGAAATAGCTCCGACAGCTCCGCCTGTGGGAATCGCGATATTGCCAGAGAAGTCTACGAAAAATCTTGCCTTGCACTGGTTGGTTAATCCTCTCAGAGTGATGATTCCGCTTCCCTCTCTGTGTTGAATACAGTTAGAGCCTTTAACTGCTGTGTTTGAAAATACTACATTACCATTTGCCGCTACAGTCTGAGCCGCAACATTTACATATTCTGCCATAAAAATACTCCTTTCATATCACAAAAGGACAGGTCTCAGCCTGCCCCTCTGTGTAATACGGCATAAGCCGACATTCGAATCAATCGAAAGATACTCTCGATATGAAGTTATCAGCAATTGCAACCTGTGTTACATCCACATCCGTAATATGTGTTTGGGTTCGGAACCTGATATGCCGGAATCGGTGCTGGATTAATCGCATTAATGAGCTGCTGTGTCTGTGAAGCCATTGCAGTTGTGAGTAACGCGCTCTGGCGATCCTGAGATGCAGCACGTCTGAGATCATTGTTCTCAGCCTGGAGACTGGAAATCTTCTCGTTGCACAGGTAATCTAATATCGCTCTTGTTCCTGCATTCTGGCTGTCGATAATGTCTCTGGTGTTGCTGTTCATGGTGTTCTGAAGAGCACAGGTGTTCTGCGCCATATTGTAGTTCACACCCTGAATTGCTTCTCTGGTTTCACAACAGCAGTTCGCAAGCTGTGCCTGCAATGCGTTTGTGTTCTGCATATTGGCTACAGTATCGGCATTAATAGCCTGCTGGATGCCAAAGCCTGTCTGCATGATGTTTGTGTTGATTCCGTTAAATCCGGTAAGCATACCATTATTCATGGCATAGAAGCCATCACACAGGCCGCTGCTGATTCCATCAAGTTTGCTGATTACTGCGGAATTGTCAAATCCTCTCTGAATGTCTGCCTGAGTGGCTGCTGTGGCTGTATATCCGCCACCATTGCCGTTATTGCCCCAGCCGTTGTTTCCCCATCCGCAAAATGCGAACAAGAAAAGCACGATAAGCCACCATGCACCATCTCCGCCAAACATGCCGTCATTATTCCTACCGTTTCCAGTAGCGGCGGCAATGTCTGCTAAACTATAATTTCCATCCATAGTTATAATCTCCTTTTTGTGTATTTACATCAATCTGGCCAGATTGTAATGTACTATTTCATTCCTTTCAACATGTGCTGAAACCGTCCTGCCATCTGCTGAACCTGATTAAGTTGCTGTTGAGAAATCCGTCCGGACTGCAACATTTTCTGCACTTCTACTTTCGGATTCCCCTTAAAATTCTGCTTAAACTGCATGAACTGCTGTATCATCTGCATTGGTCCATTTCCCTGTGGCATCCCTCCACCAAGTGCGTTAAATAATGGATTACTCATCTGCATTTCCTCCCTTGATTGCTGACTCCTGTACATCATTAGTCCGAACAGGTTCAGAAAAAGAATTTAATCGACTTGCTATAGCGTCACATTTGGCTTTTAAATCGTCGTATTCCTGTCTGGTGACATATTTATTGTCCATATTCTGGGCAGGCTGTTTGGGTGGCATCTGAGAGCCCACCTCGTGATACTCAAATGTTCGTAATGGCTGTGGCATACCAGATACATCAGTGGATTTAATATAGAATTTTTCACTCTCGCTGTCCATCAGTAAAACGCTTGTCCCAGGCGCTACCAGATAGGATTTCGCACCGACTTCACCGGATACCCACAGGATACCGCTATTATTCTGCTGCGGTTGCTGTACTGGTTGAGCCGGCATCTGGACAGGCTGTTGCTGGAATTGGTTCATCTGTCCGGGAACACCAAAGCTATATTGATAAGGATTGTTATATAATGCCATCTTATGCACCACCTTTCTGATTATATTTTTGCATAAAAAAAGAACCGGAAACAGGTCGTTTCTGGCTCTAATTAGTGCCTAAAAAGTATCAACACACTTTAATTATTTTATTGTTCACTCTCCGGCTCAATCGCTTTGCCGTAGATATACTCACGTTCATCTGTTCAGCGCAGTACTCAAGCGTATACTCCTTACATCTCAGACGGAATAGTTTTTCTTCATCCGGTGTAAAATTACACTCTACCAAGAACCTGTCTATATCTTTCTTTGTGAACACATATAATTTCATGAGCATACCTCTTATTAATGCAATTAACGCTGATTCTGTGCAAGATACTCCGTGAGCTTCTGTTTTGTTTTTTTAATTCCTCGACATTATTCCCACTGATCTGGCTGTCTAACATAGTCGATAAGACTTCCAGAATAAGTGAATCTCTCTCGGCTATTCTCTTTAATGCTTCAAAATCTCTTTTATCGTGGTCTTCCAGGATTTCTACTCTCTTATTAAGTCGAAATGCCGGAGTAATCCATTTAAAAATAACGGCTGCTGCCCCTCCAATAATTGATACCCCTCCACAGATTGAAAGAAAAAAATTGAATAAATTCTGATATGCTCATTTAACTACTCCTTTTCCCAGTAATACACCGGAATTTCATTGCCGCTATCCCATGTATCGTAGAATTTACCGTCCTGCGCTGTCACCACGTGACCATCTATGCATAGAATGTACGTTCCTGTCGGATGATCTGCGCAGAAGTCATTCACCGTATAGATATACCGCTCCGACTGCTCCACTAGCTTTCTATGGAATCCTTGCTTTGCCAGGTATGAACCCCATACGTAATTTGCACTTGGCATATCGGATAAGGCACACGCTTGTACCATCAATCCGGTAAACACCGTTTCCCAGTCAAGGTCTAAGGCCTTACATATCGCCCGGACAGCACAATCACCTACACGATTCCCGGCAGGATTCGGATTAAAATATACCCATCTGTCCATATCTACCTCACTTTGCTCTCATAAATCTTTTTGCCCCTGCATTTGCCATGGACTGCTGCTTATATCCAAAGTCTGCTACCTTATTTCGATAGTATTGTGCTGCAAGATTGTTTTCCTCGCAGAATTTATTATACTCCTTATTCTGTTCAGTCAGTTTAAAAGCCATTCGATCATATTCCGATCTTAGTTTTTCTTTTTCGGAATCCGGTATATCATCTGAGTTGATTTCTTCGTTCTTCATTTTCAGCTGGCGTTTAGTCGCTCTGATTGAACGCTCCATTGCTCGCTGCTTCTGGGTATCTTCATAGATCTTCTTATTCTCTTCAGAATTAATCTTGTGTTCGTCTGCCCATGGATTCCGTAGTCCTTTCGCCCATGGCTGGTGAGAGTGGCGGCAGTTATATCCATGCAGTCCATGCAGATCTACAACGGTTCCCTGTCCACTCTTTGGATCAATATCATATCCTGTTCGTTCCTTAAGATTTGGATATCCCGGCTCTGATCCAATTATTGAGTAAGGCTTTCCTTGCCAGGACGAATGATCTCCACAAGGAGGCTGTCCTTTCTGTGCTGTTCTGGCTCCCATATGGGCTGATACAAGGACATAATTTGTCTTTGCCTGCACAATGTACTGATTAGTGATCTGCGCCGCTGTTTGGTTCATACTTGTTACCACACAGCACCTCACAGCTGCTTCAAGGGTTCTTTTGGCACCGCTTATTGGATAATCCACCATGATTCCTTTTTTGGCATAATTGTCCAACACATCACAAATTGCAGAGGTGTAAGATTGCACGCCGGAAGCAACACGGATTTCGGCTTTATCCAGCAGATTAATTAGATCACGCTGAGATTGATTTATTGTAGTCCTACTCAGGTTGCTAAGCTCACCCAATGTTTTTTTGAATTCTGCATCCATCACCGCAATGACTTCCGGATTTTCCAATGGCGGACTTATATTCTCATCAATCCCTAAAAGGATATCTTTATCATTGTCCCATGAAGTCATTACGGCATTTTGCAGAATTCGTCTAAGCTCTGGCTGTGTCATTTTTGTAAGCTTCTGCAATTTCTGTTCAATCTCCGCTCTACTTTCTCCCATTTGCGTAAGTTTCCAGATGAGCCGATCAGCTGTGGCAGTCATGCCGCCAGTCTGGAGAATACGCCTGGAAATATCCGTCATTATAAAATCTTCCAGTTCCTGGTAAAGCGCAAGGATCCTTTTTTCTTTTCCGTGGAAATACTCTGGTGGAAGCATTATTTACCACCTGCCGTTCTTTTTACCAGTCTTGTCCAATCCGGTAAATGCTGTGCTTTTGCTCTTTCAAACCATTCTGCCCCCGCTTCTGGATGCGGTGCTTTACTATATTGCAATCGTCTTCCGGTTGGGCTTTTACTTGGTGGAGACATCCATCCAATGATATTCCCCTGTGCATCTTTCTTCGGGATGTTCGGTCCGTACACCTCTCCCATGTACAAATAATGAGCATAAGGAACGTTTCTGTTTCCCCACTTTATTTCTCCGCCGTCAATACCCTGCGGAAATGATACACTTTCCACCAATGCTCCCTGTTGGAATGGCATAAGTGGGATGCAGTCTTCCACGATTTGCTCATTCAGTTTCTTCTGAGCTTCTTTCAAATTGCTGTCAATTCGCTTCGTATCAAATTTGATATGTACATTTCCAACATGATTATTGATCTTCATAGGCTATTCATCTCCGAATAATCCGCTTGCTTTGTTTTCCTTATTCGCTTCATTTGCGAGAGCTTTCGCATCCTCTTCGCTGAACCCTTCAAATTTTACAAGATAATACCAGAACGGAACTCTTCCGGTGTTTACATAGCTAAGCCAAGTCTGCTTGTCCTCTGCAAAAGAATATGTGATGTCTCCGAAATCATAGTTAATCTCGTAGGCTCCAACCGGTGCAAGTCCGTACAGGTCAGCGTAAACGTTCAGTGCATAGATAACTTCGTCCAGGCAGGATTCCAGTTTGTCTCGAACATCTTTAATAAACTGTACTGTCCTCTGCTGTTCTGCTTCTACTCCTGTAGCCGTCTGAATACCGCTAGATTCGTTGAATACAAAGTACCCGTTGGAGAATCCAATTTTATATCCCAACTGGCTTAAAAGGGCATTTATGCCGCTTATACGGGTATCTGTGTTAAGTATCGGATTGATTTCTTGATAAAATTCCTTTTCGTCCTGTCCGAATACATTTTTTACATAATCCGGCAAACTCATTTCTGAGCATCTGTGTTCCATTGCCTGTGGTGTCATGGCAGAGACTGGTGATCCACTCGGCATGAGTAGTCTATCATCCGCCAGAACGGTTCTCTTAGAATCAAGGATTTCTTTTGCATTACGGCTGTATGCAATGTCAAGGTCTTTCAACTCTTCAATAGCTTCTGCAAATATTGGTAGGCCAAGTGGTGTGCTAATGTCTACATTGTTTGCCTGCGGTGTTCTCAGCACTCCATACAACGGTCCGTCCAGCTTTTCTCCGTTTGCTTTGAGAATCGGTGGCGTGTCTGCCATGAGGTCAGCCCATTTGGTCTGTTTAAGGTCGATTCTATCGCCGATTGACTGAGGGGATTTTGATACATATGCTCTGTTGGAAACGTAGTACGGATAAGTTGTCACACCGTCTACAGTTGTCTCAACAAACCTATGATATTCGAGCCTTGTGTAATATTTCCGTCCAACAGTATAAGAATCTTTGAATATAATCCCTTTAATTTCTTGATTGTCGTAATCTACAATCATCACATCAGCCGGTGTAAATACGTCAAGGCTCTCACCGTTCGGCTTAATGAACACCGTTCCGTAAGCACAGCCGTATTCTACCCAGTGGCGGATCTGGAAATACACCTTGTCTATCTGCTCCTGCAACCATGTTGCCCTTGCAGAACCATCTATCTGAATGCCGATCGCCAGTGTTGCAAGTCTGGCAGTCTCAGAACACACAGATTTAGCAAAATTAATCGTCTTGATATTATTCTTGTCATCTAGCCAGTATGGAACGCCTCGATATATGTTCGCACATTTATTAATCAGTGATTCCATTTCTGGAAATTCTGCCGCCTGGATGTTAAAGTCCTCTTCGGCTTGCTTTTTGAATATCATGTTAAACCACCTTTTTAGCGTTGTTATAAGTCCCATTTAATCTACCTTTTAAAATCCATCCATCTTACAGAAGTATCTCGCACAATAATGTCTTCATATTCTACAACTTTTAAGATTTCGTTAATGTCAGATGATCCATATATTTTTAAACCGATGCTTAAGAATTTATTTATTATATCTGATAAGTACCTATCTAACATTTTATGCACTGTACCCCCTTCTGTTAAATAACGGCTCATAAGCATACCTGAGTGCCGAAATTGCATGATCGTTTCCATCAGGATAACCACTTATCACATTTCCCTCTTTGTCTCTGTCATACTCATACTCCGTAATTTCCTTGTATGCGTTCGGCGTTCGCTTGGGGTCAATGACTATAGTCTTGGTCTGTAAGAACTTAAATCCATATTCAATACTTCCCGGACCTTTGATTGCTCCTCTGGCAGGAAGTCCGGCATCTCGGAAATCGTTCACGGACTTAGGCTCAGCAGAATCACATATCATTGTGTAATCGTCATAACCTTTTTTCTTAATCCATTCAGCAGTCTTTGAGTTGCTCCACTTATTTACATATAATTCGTCAATCAAATATATCTTCTCTCTGGCAGAATCGTAATAGGTTCGGAGGTAACAGAAGGCGTCCGGGTACCATCCATAATCTACGCCAGCGAAAATACGATCCATTCGGCTGATCTCTTCGTCTGCAATGTCTCTAATTTCCAGATATTCAAAGACGTTTCCGCCATCACCGTTCGGAACACCTAGATACTCATGCTCATAGGCTTCTGGATTGACTTCCTTTAAGTGCTCTGCATCATTAAGGAATTTCTGACCTAGCCACTCCGCCGGGGCTTCCAGATAGCTTGAATGATGGATCACACGTTTCGGGTTAGGCGTGAGCTTGATCCTGTTTACCCAGTTCGATTTCGATTTTGGCGGGTTGTACGATGAGAAATCATAGGACTCATCACCACCACGGAGCACTGACTGATTAACAGAGCGCTCTTGTGCATCACCTTTCATTTGGTCTTTTTCCTCTTTCCAGAGGATTCCAATGTATCCAAACTCCGGCTTAATGGATTTCAATTTCGTTTCATCGTCCAAACCACGAAAGTATATTGTCTGTCCGGTTTTTATATATTTAATCTCAAGTGGCGACACCTTACATTCAAATTCTTCCATCAATCCAAGTTCGTTTATAGCCCATTTCATGTTAGCATATACAGAATCTTTCAGAGTGCCAGCTACCTGCCTTGTGATACAAGCGTGCATCTGAGGATTATTCTTGATAAGCTCAACAATTTTAAAAGCCACAAAAGAGGATTTCAGACCACCTCGCCCACCCTCAAATACATATTCGATGTTAGGCTTGATGCGTCTGTTTATATCAACGAATGCCTTTCCAAGCACTCTGGCCGGAAGTTCATATTTTTTATCATCGTCATTTGATACTGCCGTTAGCTGCTCCCACTTATCAACAGCCTGCATATTGCCTTTAACAGCTTTATCATACACGGCAGCCACAATACAAGCATTGTTGTTTGCGTCCTCGTCAGATATACCCATCTTCGTGAGTTTTTTTCTTGCAGAAGTCGGGGCAGGATTTTCAGCTATCATTTTGGCCAATTCAGAAAGTGTCTTTTTTTGACGGCGTGCTTGTCCCGATGCAATACCGCCTTTTCTTCCATTTTGAGCGGCTTCCGTGCGGCTTTGTTCACTTGTAAAGTCAAAAGATTCTATGTCTTTTCTTGCCATTCTGACATTCCAATCATACCCTTTCTGAAAATAAAAATTCTGCCACATATAGCTATAGATATATACTATAGTACCACATATGGCAGAAAAATTTGTCCCCACATTTTAATATTAATTGTAATATTATATTTCTCTTAGTTTTCTCAAGGTATCGTAAAACATAGCCATTGCCTTGCGTTTGTATGCGTAAAAATCATCTCGCTTTGCCGGTATGTACTTTGTTTTCATGATACGATCATAAGATTTGTTTGTTACGATAGATTCGTACACCAGAAGTTCAATCCCTGGAGGACAAGAGCTTATGCAGCAATGCAAGATATCATGTCGCTGCTCTGGTGTAGCTTTTTGGCATATATCCTTTAGGCGGTTAATGTCCTCTGGATATACGCCAAAATCAGTAAGCGACTTTTGCCTGGTACGCATATCATCACTCCTTTTACTATTTGCGCTTTCCACCTACGCACGCCGCCCAGAGAAGTATGCAGAATACTCCAAACAGTGTTCCTAATGCGAATGCTATTAAGATGTCAATCATCAGTGCCACTTCCTTTCCAGTCAAGTCTCTGTCCACACTTGTCGCAATAATAATTCGATTTATATAAATTTTCTTCTCCGCATATCGGACAAGTTCCTTTAATACTGCGGTATCTACCAGAAAAGTCACTGATAGTTTTTGTATTTTTAGGTTTCATTGGAACCTGTTTTTCAAGCGCTCTGATTGCTGCTTTTCTTACCTCTTGCGTGCACTTTCCGCCATAATCCGTATTCTTATAGCTTAATTCCTTTATTGCCTTTTTAACATCCATCCTCTTTCATCTCCTCCAACTTCTTCTCAGCTTCTTCACGGGCGAGAAATACTATTCTTCCAATATCTTCTAAACGGTAGCAACTTTCTCCCATATCTTCTTTACCTATTGCGTCAAACCTTACAGCACGTTCATTTTTGTAACAGAGAAAATGAATTTCTGAAACAGTCATTGGAATAATCGGTTGCTTGGCTCCGGCATTCACTCTATAAACCGTGTCTCCAATCTTGCACGGAAATCTCACAAGCAAGCCCTGTTCTTCTAAGTCTTTGTATTCCTTCAATTCTTTCTGCATTATCGCTAATTTAGTAAGCTCTAATCCAGTAAATGTACCGTTTTCTTTGAGTTCCTTTAATTCCTTTAAAGTGCCAATATCTTTATAAGACTTTAATTCTTCAAGCCACTCCGCAAACTGTTCATGTTCTTCTGCATCTTTAATACAATCAGCTTTGAATCGTTTATTAATTTCTTCATTTCCCAGTGATACCTTAGTAAATTTACCATTCCATCTTTTTCTTTGCGCCATCATCTTTTCATGATTTATTGCTTCTTCAAGTGTTAATCTCTCCATCTATTTCACCTCTTTCTACTTTCACTTCTTGATATATAATCGCCAAGTTGAAATCACTTCTAATAAACCTCAATGTCAGTTTATGATTTACAGCATTTCCGAGTTGATCGTAAATCCAGTACATATCCTCTTGGTCAAAGTTTGTACCCAGATATCTGTTAAGACTTGATACCAGTTGTTCTCTCCATTCATTGTTCCTTTTAGATGAACTGTATGGTTCTCCTTTTGCCATTGACCTTGAACACCATTCAAGCAGCTTGCAGATAACATCCTCTTTATCGGTACAATTCTTTGCTGTGAAATATACATTTCCTTTTTCGGAAAGAATTATTTCTCCAAATCTGTTTATGTAGCTACTGGGGAAGCATTCCATAAGATTGAAAATTTCATCAGTCATCTACTTCACCTCTTCCATCTGACTTTCTACAGTATCTGCAAGTAGCTTCAAGGACTTAATAAATGAGTCCGTCAACGCTGTTCTGTCTGGGCATTTAGCAAATGTTCTGACAAGGTTTACCGCATCCTTGATTTTTTCTTCATCTTCGACGATTTTGGATGCTTCAAGCAATGTCTTTTCAAAGCTGTAAGTAGCGATCTTATTATCGTAAAAAATCAATATGTTTGGAAATGGAATTTCGATAGGGTTTAAATCGTTTTTGCTCCCCATGTGAATCCTTGCAATTTTGCTATTTTCAGAACACCCAAATATTCTTCCTGTGTCTTTACAAACACGCTTTTTCCTGTTAAATTAATCATCTTTTTTTACCTCTTTTCTGCAGAAATGCTCCGTACTGTGCAGGGCTAATGATAGTAACTTTCTCTTTGGTAGCCTGTCCATACCCAAGTCTTCCATTCTTTTTATTTTCTTTTTTTGTAAACATGGTCGAAATATCTTTACCTCTACTCATCAGGTTCCTCCTGCAATAATTCTGGGTTATCGAAAATATTTCCAATAACTTTTCCATGATTACAAATAGATTCATCAATCCATAAATACTGTAAACCTAACTTCCCTGTTTTATGAAGTCTTACAAATGATGCATGTGTTTCGTTATATTCGATTAAATCTTTATGTGTTATCATTGTTATACCGTCTGTATATTGAAAAATGTCATTCTCCCAAATTTTCTTTCCGTTCTTATCGCACAGACCTGTGAACTGGCAGAGAGTTTCTAGATCGATTGTATCGGTATATACTGTAAACCGATCTGAATCCTTCCGATAAAAAATAATATCATTCCCACTTATATGATACTGATCTCTCAGGTAATACCCCTCAATCCATTTACCATCATAATTCCTCTTTGCCTTGAAAAGAATTTCTCTCATTCAACTCCACCGCCTTTCACGATTTCTACTGCTTTATCAATTGCATCTGCAATGTCTTTATAAGCACAGTCCTTATCAGCATCGCCGGTATTTGCAATTGTTAAGAAGTATCTCATTTTTAATGCTTTTAACTGCTCCACAACCTTTTCCACATCAAAAGCTGTCGGCTGTTCTTGAACAGTTGTAATTGCAAGATGTGTAAACAAATCCATTGGACTTACATCTTCTTCCGCAGCTTTCTGTTTTTCTTTATCCCAGTACCATTTTGACATTTCTTTGGTCAACTTGTCTGCATCTATTAAACGCATTTTTCAATCCCCCTTATATGGATCTGGAAGTAGTCGCCATGCCGTAACACCTATGCAGTTTAAACGCCATGAACCATGCATGTAGTACGCAGTTCGAACAAATGTCGTTCCATTGCCAGTCTTGCATGATACAAGAACCGTCGTATCATCTTCCGGCAATCTCTCATCAACCGGAATCCAACCATTTTCTTTCTCGTCCTGTTCCAGATCGTCCTGAAGCTGTTCAATCATTTCCAGAACATCGCTTGACAAAACCATCTGGTGGTCATCCGCAAGTTTCTTCATGAAATCATGATAATTTGACAATCTGTCTTTGATATGACTCATTCTTCCGCACCCTTTCTCACAATTTCATCAACACCTAAATCGCTATCTATGCCATAATTATTAAAAAGATACTCTTCCAAATCGTATAAAATCCGCTCTTCATCAGCATCTAAATCTTCCAGAAGAGTATTCACAATATCCAGCGCACTCCCTGGAAGCCCATGCTTATACTGTGATTTCTTTTCTATCTCAGCTTTGTATTGTTCTAATCTGGTTCGTACTCTGCTCATACAACCACCTCTTCAAAATGCTTATTTAGTATTTCTTGTGATATCTCAATCCATCTGTTAACATTTACTCCGTCAAGATGGATTTCTCCATCAATAATTTTTTCATTTCCTACTTCGTAAACTTCGCCAACCTCAATTTCCATGTATCCGTCAACGTAAAATCCATCATCGTCATAGCTATCTAACATGAACGCCTTTACGCACTTATATTTCATGCTTCCACCTCGCTATCCTCTGGCATCTGGAACGTCATTCCATTTTTGAGCATTTCTCCAAGTTCTCCTGCATGTGCTTTGTTTTCTTCCGTTTTTGGCTTCATACTTAATATCCTACATACTTCTGGAATTACATATTTTGTGTATTCCGAATCTCCATAGGCTTCCTGAATCATATCCAGTACCTTCATGGCTTTTGCTTTGGTGGAATATTCTGCGATAATGCAACAACCGCTTGAACTTCCAACGTAAATTGCTGTTGCTCCATTAATATCTCGAATTGCAATATTAAAAATATTGTCAACATTTACTAATATTGTTTTGTCCTGACTTCTGATTAACATTTTGTGTCCTCCTTATAATCCTCAATCGCTGATTTAAGCTTTTCGTAGAAATTAATTCTTTTTCTAAGCGTGTTTAATTCATTATCGTATTTTTTAAAAAATACTTCCTTTGCTTTTTCATAATCAGGTGCATCCAGAACAACCACTTTGCTGTGTTCATTAATGAAATTACCTATTGATTCTTTTCTTATAAACGAAGCGTAGATTTCGTCAGGGAATTTAGTTACTGGTCTGTATGTCTTCGCCTTTTCTGTTACTTCACATTCTTCAAGACGAAGATTCCATTCATCTGTTTTTCTGTCACTGTCCAAAATGTAGAAATATAATTTCATTTTGTGTCCTCCTTTTTCAACATCGGAAACAGCCATCCTGTCTTTTCATTCGATGCAATCCAATCAAAATTTAACTCTGATAATTGATACTCTTTATTGCGTCTTTCACAGGTGAACCCTTTCGCTTTACTGTATTGCCCTATAATTCCACCACATCCACATCTACAATGTTTATAATCCATTTCTCATTCTCACTTTCCATAACTTTTCAGAATTTCTGCGATTGCATTAAAATGTTCTGACAGTGTGTCTAAATCTTCATCTTTAATTACTCTCAGCCCACGGCTCGACCTGAAAACTTCAATGGCATCTGCACCATCTCTAATTTCATTGAATTTCTTTGCCATTTCGCTTTCTTTTATGGCTTCGGAATCGTATTTGTAAAACACTTCATGCTTATCGTATTCTCCGATGTCGGTTTCAATTTTGGTTCGTTTAGGAGTTATGCGAATAATCTTTGCCGGATACACCATGACGTGTCTAAAACTTGCTCCCCATCCACACCGCACTTCTCTTGCAACTCCAACCACATCTCCGACTTTTAAATCATCTTTATTTATCGGGTTTAATTTTCCTATTACCATTCTCTTGTCATCCTCACTTTCCCCCATGTAAGTAACTGACACGCTATTGTGCAGTGATACATGGAATCTCACTTTCATACAAAATATCTGGATTAAACACTTTTTCTATATAGAAATACGTATATCTCTTTCCAGTTTCTGAAACAAATTCGACTTTTGAACCATTAACCAGGTGTCCACTAACAAGTCCGCTAAAATTCATTGGATTCTCTGGAAAAACTCCGACAAACAATAATTTGTCCATCATCTTTTCAATGTCAGATTCCATTTCTGCCTTTAAATGCATGGTTTTATGTAAATACGATAATGGTATTTGCATTTCTTTTGCATTACTTCCAAACACTCTGTACATATCACTAAGATTTTTCCATAAACTTAATTCTTTTTTATTAAGTGATTGGCTTAGCTTAATTGTTTCGGATTTATAGTTTATTTCTTTCATTTATTCCTCCACTTTTGAATAACTCAATCTATACGCCCTCTGCTCTGTCGGATCCTCGCTGACAAGCAATCCGTTATCTAAAAGCAAATTAAAGTGTTTCCTGGCAGTGGCCATTGAAATGTCTAATCCGTCAGCAATATTTCTTGTGGACGGCATATAGTGGTGTTTTCGGTAATATTTCAAGATAAAGTGATACACCGCTTTATACATCTCCTGCCCCTCTTTGTGTTTGCGTTCTGTATTATATTTTCCCATCAATAACACCTCACTTAATCGTTAATGCGGAATCTCAAATCAAGGTTTAACTCCTCTTTGATACTCCTTCTGTAATCCTCCCAGGTTGCCATATCATCCATCAGATAATCAGCCCCCCTGTCCATACCGTCCATGAACTTCTGGCAGCGTTTCTGTCCGAATCCAAAATCATCATGCAGGACGGCAATTCCAAGGATTGTAAATGTATCAAGTGTCATTTCCTTGATCTTCTGCGCTGCCTTGTCCAGATCCTTACTAGCCAAAGAGGTATGTACTCCGGTAATCCCACGGAATTTAATTTCTCTCTCCAGAGCTTCTAGGCCGCCATCCTTTACTATTCTGAGTGCCAGGTCAAGACCATCCTCTCTCCCTCGTTCATACTCCTTCATTTTGTTCATTGGTTTTCTCCTTGTTCAGATTCTTAGCTTTCTTATGCATCTTTTCCAGATAATCTGCGTAGGCTGTAAGCATGTGATCTACAAAACCATTTTTATTGTATTTGTCTGATACAACATGGATCTGCTCAACAACCTGCTGCCAGTATTCGTCTCTTTTTTCAATTCCGGCAGTCTGAAGAACCAGCGCTGGAAAATCTATTTGAAGAAATTTTATGGTGTTTGGTATCTGTTCGTGTGTCACTCTCATGTTTCACACCTCATTTTGTATACAATATACATTATACTGTTTTTTGTATACCTTTCTTAAATATTTTTTTATAATATATATTATATATAATTACGCTTCAAAACTCTGTTCAAGAAGTCGCTCGTTATCCTTGCTAAACGCCTTAATATAGCTTTGTTTTATCGGTCTAATAAAATGTATGCCATTAGCGGATTTCGCCCGGGAAACAGCTACATAGAACTGTCCAGGATCCCAACAACAAGGATCAATATTAATCTTTTCAAATGTCTGTCCCTGTGATTTATGAATACTGATAGCCCAGGCAAGTTTTACCGGGAACTGAGAGAATGATCCAACTTTCTTACGGACAATCTTCTCTTTCACGATCTTCTGACCATCCTTTTCTTGTTCAGATTCCTCAATAACCTGTTTCTCAATGTCTTTACTGTATCTGTACAAGTTAACTGTTTTGCCCTTATCAGTCTTGATAACCAGATAGGATTCTTCAAATTCTCCGTTGTCCACAATTTTCTGAATAATGCCAATCGTTCCATTGACGTAGTTTCCAGACAGATCATTGACTGTAATCATCACTTTTGCACCGATGTTAAGAATTAAGTCTTCCCTGGCAAATGCAATATTCTTGATATCGGCAGGTGTTAGATCTCCGTCAACTGCTGCATGGAACACTTTTTCCGTCTTTTTATCCAACTTGCCGAGAAAGGTATTGTTAATCCGATCAGCTTCAGCGTTTGTTCCAACTAGAAACGGCGCTTCCGGTATAACTTTGTTTGATTCGTTGTTCTCCAGATATGCAATGGATTTTCTAATATTGTTACCATATTTAATATCATTCAGCACATACTTAAATCCCTCATCATTCTGCCTGCATACCTCATCAAGCTTAATATATTCAAATGACATATCTTTCCAGTACTCAGACATAAAAGCATAACCGTGTTCATACCTTCCACCTTTTCCGTATTCGGATCCGTACATTTTGCAAAGAATCTTTCGGTCATCTGTTGTAATAACCGGTGGAAGCTGATAGAAATCACCAATTACGATAAGCTGGACATCTTCCTTGTCACTGCCTTCTAATAATTTTTCAACGGCTCTTTCCTCATTCTCAGTAATGATTGTCTTTGCAATCATATTGAACAGATCGAATCGGCACATGCTAATTTCGTCAATAATAAGAATGTCTGCTTCCTTCAACAGTTCAGATCTGGATTTTACTTTTTTCTTGTAGTCTTCAAATTTGATTGAGATGTTCAGTGCTCTATGTACTGTGGTAGCACCATATCCGATATTATCAGCCGCAATTCCTGTAGTAGCCGATACCAGAACACTTTTGCCAGCTTTTTCCGCTTCATCAATAAACGTTTGGATAACCGTTGTTTTACCTGTTCCTGCATCTCCTGTAAGGAAAACATTACTGCCAGACAACATTGTGTCCAATGCGTACCGCTGTTTTTTATTAAGCTTCTCTTTTTCCATTTTTGTAACCACTCCTTATGCCTTAGTAACCAATTGTAACAATCTGAATTTTCATGCAATTTAATTTTATTTTTTAAT
>ERZ1026894.195-NODE-195-length-46871-cov-8.232826_pt1 | contig 46871 bp, 38 predicted proteins | sample MGYA00380177_ERZ1026894 | MGnify/ENA primary metagenome ERZ1026894 (study PRJEB33269, sample SAMEA4719813) | human gut metagenome | biome: human-associated habitat; feature: organic feature; material: feces | place: Cameroon | collected 2013-10 ... | reverse complement strand
TTCCTATAGGAAAAAATTGTTCTATTGCCTTGATCTTTTCATTCCCTATAAATCTATGCTCAAAATCATATATAATATCGAAATAATTCGCGTTATCAAGAATAAAATCTTCGCCAACAGTATTTCTTAGAAGCAAAACTTTATGACAGTTAATATTTTTTAATATTTGTTTATTGATACCTTTATTAACAACACTGTCATTAATGATAATTATGTCATCTTTTTTAATATCATTGAGGTAATGCTTGATGAATAATCGCCCCAGCCATGCATTATCCATCCCTATTTTTGATATTTTTTTATTAATCCAGTTATATTTTTTTGGTGTTGTTATATTTTTTATCTTGTACTTTTTTTTCAGGTACTGAATCATTTTTAATTCATAATCTGCAACCCAATTTATAAAATAAATAGTCATAATAAAGTTAGTTCCAGTACATACTAATAAATATTTTTATAATCCTTTGCGTTGTGTTCGCTCTTTAATACGCTCGGCCTTAACGCTTGCCATGTTCAATAAATTCTGTTCAAGAGACAATATTTTGCGTAAAGGCATCCCAAAATAAACCTTCATAAATCGCCAGATATCTCTTTGCGTCAGGCCAATATTCATTGATGAGAAATATAAACCAATCAGGTCTTTATCGCGCCAGCGGCGCGGTACTTTTGCACGTATCTGTGCCCGATGCAGATCGATAACTGAAATTTTTAATTCATCTTCCCGGCCAGTAAATGGCAAATGAAGCAAAAAGTGGCAAATGTAACAGTCGCGGTGATTTATCCCTGCAGTATGCATTTTACGCACCATAGTTGCTACACGTGCGATCAGCATACGCTTAACACGTATATCAGGCGGGTTGACTGCCCAATCGGCACAATAATCTTCAAGGCTAATTGTGGGAGTGAGATCTTCGGTAATAATAAATGATGCGCGAGTTAATGGATTTAACCCTTTTTCGCCAAACCCAATGCCCTTCATTGTATCAACGCCAACATCACTCAGGCGATGAATAGCGTGCCACTCTCTGTCTGCGCCCAAAACGGGCATCCGCAATGAGAGTAGATTTTTTATAATCTCTTTTAATGTCGTCCCCTTGTGCCATTTAAGAAAATAGCTTTTCCCGGACAGTTCAAAGCGTAATGTACGACGAGTCTCCAGTTCACGAAAGACCTCGCCGTTCAGTTTTTTGACCTCTGCAAAAGCATCTTTACCACGCCAAAGTGTGGCAAGCGGCTCTTTTAATTCAACCATCTAAACCACCTGTAATGATATCCGCGGCTTTTTCTGGCAAGCTATACAAATCCTGAGTATCGGCATAATGGCGAGCATTCTCCGCCCAGGCCATTCGCAATGGCGACTGAGTTAACGCTTTACGTAAAACTTCATTTAATTGTTCCTGAGAGAAAGGTTCAGCGATGACCGTTCCACAATTGGCATCCGCAATATAATGCGCGTACCCACATACCGCTGTTGTTAAAACAGGTAACCCAGCAGTGATCGCTTCTAGAAGAACGATACCCGCGGCTTCCTGATAAGCGGGATGCAGTAATAAATCAGCGGCTGCCATTAATTCTGACACATCATTGCGACCGGAGAAGAAATGCACATTGCTCCGCACGCCGAGTTTTTCTGCCAGCGCTTCAAATTTTCGCGGCTTATCCTGACCAACAACAAATAAAAGCGTATTGTGACGTAATGATTCCGGTAACGATGCCAAAGCTTCAATTGAGCGATCTACACCTTTACGGCCAAAATCTGATCCAACCTGCAGTAATAAGTTTTGTTGCTCTTTTATGCCATTTTTCTGGCGATAAATTTCACGGCTGTTTGGGATTTGCTCACTGTATTTTCTGTCCGGATAAATACCGGGAGGAAGAATTTGAAAACGTTCAGGTTCAGTTTGATAATGCTTCTGGAAATCGGCGATTTGCTTATCGGTCAGCATCATAAGTTTCGTCGATTTACCCTGCTCGAAAGTCGCTCGCTCAAATGCGGCATAATGGCGATATCGTGATGTTAAACGATATAAAAAACCTTTTTCTTGCGCAACTTTCTCGGCGTAACAAACATCAGCGGCAAAATAAACATCCAGGCCAGGCATCTTATTAAACCCAACAACGCGATCTGCGGGATGCTCTTTGAGATGATTTTGTACCCAGGCATAATATTCTGCATTGCGTCCATGGTTGGTATGGGACTTAACTGGCACCTGAATAAGCTCAAATGCTTTCGGGCAATCGCCTTCCCACGACTGTGTATATACCCGAACATGGTGGCCCCGTGCGGCAACTGTTGATGCAATGCGCATAAAGTCACGTTGAAGCCCACCAAATGGAAAATATTTATATAAACAAAACGCCACGATCATAATTGTGCATTCCTGTCAGCTGAAGGGGCATCTTCTGGCAACAGCTTTTCCGTAGCGGCGATCACATCCTCCGCTGGGATAACAGAAAGATATTTTTTGTTGCGGTCAAGTTCATGCCGGGTCGGCATTTTCTGATAATTCCCCGCCCAGAATTGAATAATATTCTCGGTCCAGGGACGCCAGAATACGTGATCCGTTGCACCAAATAGACTAATGACTGGCGTTTTCACTGCCGCTGCAATATGTCCCGGCGCAGAATCCACACCAATAAAAAGCACTGCATGATCAATTAATGCACCCAGTTCAGGAAAACGTGTTTTACCTGCAAGGCCAGTAATGGGTTTTGTTTCGCAACCTCGTGCAATCTCATCTACACAAGCGAGATCATCTGCCGAGGGCCCACAGGTTAGCACAACCTGATAGCCTCGCTGTTGCAGCGCATCGATAACCTTAGAAAATTTATCGTTATCCCAACACTTAAATATCTGACGCGCTGTCGGTTGGATGACAACATAATGATCTTTTACGCCCAGGGCATCTAATTCCCGGCGCATCTTCTTCCAGCAATCTTCGGCGTAACTCATTGTTGTGTCGGTGTAGAAATCGGTAATACCTAATGGCTCAAGGACCGATAAATTACGCTCAACAATATGTGTACCGTGTATTGGCGCTAAGTGTGTGAAGCTTTTTTTCCAAATACCATGCTGCCGATGACCATAAAGTTGCGATATTTTCATCCGTGCAGGTAAACAACGTACCAGCAGCGCCACCATCCACTGATCCGTAAGATTAATGACCAGGTCATAATTATTCGCACGCAGAGTTTTTATCAACGAAAGCACATTTTTAATTTTATCGAAAGTTCCCGCACCTTTATTGCTTATCCCATAGAGCGCATTAATTTCCGGGTTTTCAGACAAAATAGGGATGGTGTCCTGATAAAGCAGCATATCGATTTTTGCATCAGGATAATTCTGCTTGAGCGTACTGATGACAGGAGTAGTTAATAACATATCCCCATGATATCGCATCTTTATGACCAGGATTTTTCGAAATGGCTTTTCCACTAGCGACTCTTTTGTGTGATTGTCTGGTTAAGTTAAGCAGAATAAAGCACGCTACCGCCCCAGGCTCAACAGCTACCTGAATACTGATAACGCACTTACTTTGACGTGCTAGTGTATCATTTCTTTCGCAGCAATCCGACCCGAATGATTTTTATACACAAAATATACTTTAATCATAAAAATCAAATAGATAAAAAATAGCATTTCGATAATGTCAGTACGGCCTATGTAGATTTGAAAATGGGGCCGAGTTTCAATGAATCGCATAAAAATACAAAAAAAATGAAGATGTAGCGGCAGATCAGACCAAACTGAAGCTATTTAAGTCAAAAACGGGAAAAGTAATGGTAAAGCCACAGCTAAATACATAGAATCCCCAGCACATCCATAAGTCAGCTATTTACTATGCTCGAATTGCTTTACACCGCCCTTCTCTACCTTATTCAGCCGCTGATCTGGATACGGCTCTGGGTGCGCGGACGTAAGGCTCCGGCCTATCGAAAACGCTGGGGTGAACGTTACGGTTTTTACCGCCATCCGCTAAAACCAGGCGGCATTATGCTGCACTCCGTCTCCGTCGGTGAAACTCTGGCGGCAATCCCGTTGGTGCGCGCGCTGCGTCATCGTTATCCTGATTTACCGATTACCGTAACAACCATGACGCCAACCGGTTCGGAGCGCGTACAATCGGCTTTCGGGAAGGATGTTCAGCACGTTTATCTGCCGTATGATCTGCCCGATGCACTCAACCGTTTCCTGAATAAAGTCGACCCTAAACTGGTGTTGATTATGGAAACCGAACTATGGCCTAACCTGATTGCGGCGCTACATAAACGTAAAATTCCGCTGGTGATCGCTAACGCGCGACTCTCTGCCCGCTCGGCCGCAGGTTATGCCAAACTGGGTAAATTCGTCCGTCGCTTGCTGCGTCGTATTACGCTGATTGCTGCGCAAAATGAAGAAGATGGTGCACGTTTTGTGGCGCTGGGCGCAAAAAATAATCAGGTGACCGTTACCGGTAGCCTGAAATTCGATATTTCTGTAACGCCGCAGTTGGCTGCTAAAGCCGTGACGCTGCGCCGCCAGTGGGCACCACACCGCCCGGTATGGATTGCCACCAGCACTCACGAAGGCGAAGAGAGTGTGGTGATCGCCGCACATCAGGCATTGTTACAGCAATTCCCGAATTTATTGCTCATCCTGGTACCCCGTCATCCGGAACGCTTCCCGGATGCGATTAACCTTGTCCGCCAGGCTGGACTAAGCTATATCACACGCTCTTCAGGGGAAGTCCCCTCCACCAGCACGCAGGTTGTGGTTGGCGATACGATGGGCGAGTTGATGTTACTGTATGGCATTGCCGATCTCGCCTTTGTTGGCGGTTCACTGGTTGAACGTGGTGGGCATAATCCGCTGGAAGCTGCCGCACACGCTATTCCGGTATTGATGGGGCCGCATACTTTTAACTTTAAAGACATTTGCGCGCGGCTGGAGCAGGCAAGCGGGCTGATTACCGTTACCGATGCCACTACGCTTGCAAAAGAGGTTTCCTCTTTACTCACCGACGCCGATTACCGTAGTTTCTATGGCCGTCATGCCGTTGAAGTACTGTATCAAAACCAGGGCGCGCTACAGCGTCTGCTTCAACTGCTGGAACCTTACCTGCCACCGAAAACGCATTGAGGTTGTTATGCAAAAACGGGCGATTTATCCGGGTACTTTCGATCCCATTACCAATGGTCATATCGATATCGTGACGCGCGCCACGCAGATGTTCGATCACGTTATTCTGGCGATTGCCGCCAGCCCCAGTAAAAAACCGATGTTTACCCTGGAAGAGCGTGTGGCACTGGCACAGCAGGCAACCGCGCATCTGGGGAACGTGGAAGTGGTCGGGTTTAGTGATTTGATGGCGAACTTCGCCCGTAATCAACACGCTACGGTGCTGATTCGTGGCCTGCGTGCGGTGGCAGATTTTGAATATGAAATGCAGCTGGCGCATATGAATCGCCACTTAATGCCGGAACTGGAAAGTGTGTTTCTGATGCCGTCGAAAGAGTGGTCGTTTATCTCTTCATCGTTGGTGAAAGAGGTGGCGCGCCATCAGGGCGATGTCACCCATTTCCTGCCGGAGAATGTCCATCAGGCGCTGATGGCGAAGTTAGCGTAGCGTTTATGCCGGATGGTATGCCATCCGGCGCGCATGAATTACTTCTGGCACTGCCGACAATAAAACGTTGCCCGCTGCGCATGTTTAGTCGCCACAATCGGCGTACCGCACACCCGACACGGCTCACCTTTTCGCCCGTAAACCTGCAATTCCTGAGCGAAATAGCCCGGTTTACCATCACTTTGCAGAAAATCTTTCAGCGTTGTACCACCCTGCTCAATCGAACGCAGCAACACCGCTTTAATCACCCGAGCTAACAATTCACACTCTGCCAGCGACAGTGATGACGCCAGCCGATCCGGATGGATCCCCGCCGCAAACAGTGATTCGCTGGCATAGATATTCCCTACCCCTACCACCAGCTTGTTATCCATCAGCCACGGTTTAATCGCCGTTTTTTTCTTCGCGCACTTCTGATGCAGATACTCACCATTGAAATCGTCGCTAAGCGGCTCCGGTCCAAGATGGGTCAGCACATTATGCCCTTCCAGCTCTTTGGTCCACAGCCAGGCACCAAAGCGGCGCGGATCGGTGTAGCGCAGCACTTTGCCGTTGCTCATCACCAAATCCACATGGTCATGCTTTTCAGGGGGAAGTTCTTCTGGAAGGATGCGCAGGCTGCCAGACATCCCTAAATGAATGATAATCCAGCCCTCAGGCAGCTCCAGCAGCAGATATTTAGCCCGCCGCTGCACGCTAAGCACTGGTTGGTCGCTTAAACGGTAGATCTCTTCTGAAACCGGCCAGCGCAAGCGTCCGTTGCGCACCACTGCATGAAGAATGGTTGCACCAACGAGATGCGGTTCTATGCCGCGGCGGCTGGTTTCAACTTCGGGTAATTCAGGCATAGCATCTCCAGGAATGAACAGATGCAGTCAATATGGGGGCAAGCAGATAACAAAAAACCCCGCCGGAGCGAGGTTTTTTGTTACATCAAAGCGAGAATTATTTGATTTTCGCTTCTTTGTAGATCACGTGCTGGCGAACAACTGGATCGAATTTTTTCAGTTCCAGTTTTTCCGGCTTAGTACGTTTGTTCTTCGTAGTGGTATAGAAGTGACCAGTACCAGCAGAAGAAACCAGCTTGATTTTCTCACGAATACCTTTAGCCATGATTTATTTCCTCTAAGTACTTAGTACTTTTCGCCACGGGCACGCAGTTCAGCCAGAACTGTATCGATGCCTTTTTTATCGATTACACGCATACCTTTAGCAGATACGCGCAGGGTGACAAAACGCTTCTCGCTCTCAACCCAGAAACGGTGAGAGTGCAGGTTCGGCAGGAAACGGCGTTTAGTCGCGTTCAGTGCGTGGGAACGGTTGTTACCGGTCACCGGACGCTTGCCAGTAACTTGGCAGACTCGGGACATGTCTATTCTCCAAAAATCAAATTAGCTCGAGCTTCGTATGGGGTATTGGCGCCTCGTCAGGCTTTACAGCCCGGTCATCGCAGTTCTATGTGAACTCTCGATTGCCAGGCCCAAATGCCAAACCCGAGATTCTCAAAGGTGGCGTAGTATACGCTGACTCAGCGATGTGCTCAAGTCCCGAACAGACAAAGATCCCGAAGGATCGCGCATAGCGGGTTAAATCCAGCCGCGTTCGGCAAAAGAAACATACTCTCCACGCCCAATCACGATATGGTCGAGCACGCGTAAATCCATGAACTGACAACTCTTTATTATCCGTTCAGTAATGAGTTTATCCGCTTTACTGGGTTCAGCACAACCCGAAGGGTGATTATGTGCAAGGATCAGCGCCGAGGCGTTTATTTTTATCGCTTCGCGGATAATTTCCCGAGGATGGACTTCAACATGGTTTAGCGTGCCGGAAAAAAGACGCCTATGCGTTATAACCCGGTGTTGGGAGTCGAGAAAGATCACCATAAAGATCTCCCGCTCCTCACCCGTGAGCTGGCTTTGTAAAAATTCCCTCGTCATCTCCGGGCTGAGTAAAGGGCTTTCTTCACGCATCCGCACGTTGTAGTAACGCCGCGCCAGTTCAGCAATTCCCTTTAACTGGGCAAATTTCGCCACGCCAATTCCATGAACGCCACTAAATTGTTCATATTCAGAGGTTAACAAGCCATAAAGAGAGCCGAAATTCTCCAGCATCTCTTTTGCCAGGGTTAATACATCTTTACCGCGCGTTCCGGTACGCAGAAATAGCGCCAGCAGCTCGACATCCGTTAAGGCGCTAATACCAAACTTCAGCATTTTTTCGCGCGGCATCAACAGCTGTGAATTGTTTTTCACCTTCACCTCCTTTGTGGTGCTCGCATCCTGTCATAGCCGTTTCGTTAAATCGACGGCCAGTTTTCAATCCTGGAAAGCGCCTCGCAAAGTGAATCTCAGGTGAAGGCACGACAACAAAAGTATTGTGATAAAATCGCCAACTTCTGGTGTCACCCTACAGGAAAAATCATCATGAGCCTGGCCGGTAAAAAAATCGTTCTCGGCGTTAGCGGCGGTATTGCTGCCTATAAAACCCCTGAACTGGTGCGTCGTTTGCGCGATCGCGGGGCCGACGTCCGCGTAGCCATGACCGAAGCGGCAAAAGCCTTTATCACCCCACTTAGCTTGCAGGCGGTTTCTGGTTATCCCGTTTCCGACAGTCTGCTGGACCCGGCAGCCGAAGCCGCTATGGGCCATATTGAGCTGGGTAAATGGGCTGATTTAGTGATTCTCGCCCCTGCCACGGCAGATTTGATTGCCCGTGTTGCTGCCGGAATGGCGAATGACCTGGTATCGACGATTTGTCTGGCTACACCTGCGCCTGTAGCCGTGCTCCCCGCCATGAACCAGCAGATGTACCGTGCCGCTGCCACGCAGCATAATTTAGAGGTGCTTGCTTCCCGTGGTTTGCTCATCTGGGGGCCAGACAGTGGCAGTCAGGCTTGTGGTGATATCGGTCCTGGGCGAATGCTCGATCCGTTAACCATTGTGGATATGGCGGTAGCGCATTTTTCGCCCGTCAACGACCTGAAACATCTGAACATTATGATTACCGCCGGCCCGACGCGTGAACCGCTCGATCCGGTGCGTTATATCTCTAATCACAGCTCCGGCAAGATGGGTTTTGCTATCGCCGCCGCCGCTGCCCGTCGTGGCGCGAACGTCACGCTGGTATCAGGTCCGGTTTCACTACCGACGCCACCGTTTGTTAAACGTGTTGATGTGATGACCGCGCTGGAAATGGAAGCCGCCGTGAATGCTTCTGTACAGCAGCAAAATATTTTTATCGGCTGCGCCGCCGTGGCGGATTATCGCGCAGCTACCGTGGCCCCAGAGAAAATCAAAAAGCAGGCCACGCAGGGTGATGAATTAACAATAAAAATGGTTAAAAACCCCGATATCGTCGCAGGCGTTGCCGCACTAAAAGACCATCGACCCTACGTCGTTGGATTTGCCGCCGAAACAAATAATGTGGAAGAATACGCCCGGCAAAAACGTATCCGTAAAAACCTTGATCTGATCTGCGCGAACGATGTTTCCCAGCCAACTCAAGGATTTAACAGCGACAACAACGCATTACACCTTTTCTGGCAGGACGGAGATAAAGTCTTACCGCTTGAGCGCAAAGAGCTCCTTGGCCAATTATTACTCGACGAGATCGTGACCCGTTATGATGAAAAAAATCGACGTTAAGATTCTGGACCCGCGCGTTGGGAAGGAATTTCCGCTCCCGACTTATGCCACCTCTGGCTCTGCCGGACTTGACCTGCGTGCCTGTCTCAACGACGCCGTAGAACTGGCTCCGGGTGACACTACGCTGGTTCCGACCGGGCTGGCGATTCATATTGCCGATCCTTCACTGGCGGCAATGATGCTGCCGCGCTCCGGATTGGGACATAAGCACGGTATCGTGCTTGGTAACCTGGTAGGATTGATCGATTCTGACTATCAGGGCCAGTTGATGATTTCCGTGTGGAACCGTGGTCAGGACAGCTTCACCATTCAACCTGGCGAACGCATCGCCCAGATGATTTTTGTTCCGGTAGTACAGGCTGAATTTAATCTGGTGGAAGATTTCGACGCCACCGACCGCGGTGAAGGCGGCTTTGGTCACTCTGGTCGTCAGTAACACATACGCATCCGAATAACGTCATAACATAGCCGCAAACATTTCGTTTGCGGTCATAGCGTGGGTGCCGCCTGGCAAGTGCTTATTTTCAGGGGTATTTTGTAACATGGCAGAAAAACAAACTGCGAAAAGGAACCGTCGCGAGGAAATACTTCAGTCTCTGGCGCTGATGCTGGAATCCAGCGATGGAAGCCAACGTATCACGACGGCAAAACTGGCCGCCTCTGTCGGCGTTTCCGAAGCGGCACTGTATCGCCACTTCCCCAGTAAGACCCGCATGTTCGATAGCCTGATTGAGTTTATCGAAGATAGCCTGATTACTCGCATCAACCTGATTCTGAAAGATGAGAAAGACACCACAGCGCGCCTGCGTCTGATTGTGTTGCTGCTTCTCGGTTTTGGTGAGCGTAATCCTGGCCTGACCCGCATCCTCACTGGTCATGCGCTAATGTTTGAACAGGATCGCCTGCAAGGGCGCATCAACCAGCTGTTCGAGCGTATTGAAGCGCAGCTGCGCCAGGTATTGCGTGAAAAGAGAATGCGTGAGGGTGAAGGTTACACCACCGATGAAACCCTGCTGGCAAGCCAGATCCTGGCCTTCTGTGAAGGTATGCTGTCACGTTTTGTCCGCAGCGAATTTAAATACCGCCCGACGGATGATTTTGACGCCCGCTGGCCGCTAATTGCGGCACAGTTGCAGTAATATGACGCCGGATGACTTTTCATCCGGCGAGTTTCTTTAAACGCCAAACTCTTCGCGATAGGCCTTAACCGCCGCCAGATGTTCCGCCATTTCCGGCTTCTCTTCCAGGTAAGCAATCAGGTCTTTCAGGGTGATGATAGAGATCACTTTGCAGTTGTAATCACGCTCAACTTCCTGAATCGCCGAAATCTCGCCGCGCCCGCGTTCCTGACGATCGAGCGAAATCAACACGCCAGCAAGCGTCGCGCCATTGGCCTGAATAATCTCCATCGACTCGCGAATCGCCGTTCCGGCGGTGATCACATCATCTACCAGCATTACGCGTCCTTGTAACGCGCTACCAACCAGATTGCCGCCTTCACCGTGGTCTTTTGCTTCTTTGCGGTTAAAGCAGTACGGCAGGTCCAGGTCGTGATGCTCCGCCAGTGCCACAGCGGTTGTGGTGGCAATCGGGATCCCTTTGTAAGCAGGGCCAAACAGCAGATCGAACTCAATGCCGGAATCCACCAACGCTTCAGCGTAAAAACGGCCTAACAGTGCCAGATCGCGCCCGGTATTAAACAGCCCGGCGTTGAAGAAATAGGGGCTTTTGCGCCCGGATTTCAGCGTAAACTCGCCAAACTTTAACACCTGCTTGCTAAGCGCAAATTCAATAAACTGGCGCTGATATGGTTTCATGCCTTCGCTCCTCATCTTACTTTTCTACAGACAAAAAAAAGGCGACTCATCAGTCGCCTTAAAAATCAGTTTGCCAGCGCCGCCTTCTGCGTCGCTACAATGGATTCGATTCCCCCTCGGGCCAGAGCCAACAAGGTGAGTAGCTCTTCATGGGTGAACGGCTCGCCTTCTGCCGTCCCCTGCACTTCAATGATGCGCCCGTCTTCGGTCATCACTACGTTCATGTCGGTCTCTGCGGCAGAGTCTTCAACGTATTCCAGATCGCAAACCGCTTCGCCGTTCACAATTCCGACAGAAACTGCGGCTACCATCCCTTTCATCGGATTGGTTTTCAGCTTGCCGTTTTCCACCAGCTTCTGTAGCGCATCTACCAGCGCCACGCAGGCACCCGTAATCGACGCGGTACGCGTGCCACCATCAGCCTGAAGCACGTCGCAGTCCAGCGTAATGGTGAACTCACCCAGCGCTTTCAAATCTACTGCCGCGCGAAGAGCACGGGCGATCAGACGCTGGATTTCCATTGTGCGTCCACCCTGCTTACCTTTCGCCGCTTCACGAGCGTTACGGGTGTGGGTAGAACGTGGCAGCATGCCGTACTCTGCGGTGATCCAGCCCTGGCCCTGACCTTTCAGGAAGCGCGGCACGCCTTCTTCAATAGAGGCGGTACACAACACTTTGGTATCGCCAAATTCGACCAGCACCGAGCCTTCTGCATGTTTTGTATAGTTACGAGTCAGGGTAACGGGACGCACCTGATTATTGCTACGGCCTGCTGGACGCATATTGAAATCTCCGGCTTGAAACAAATGTGGCTGCGCATTATACGGACTTCCGGCGGTTATTCCTATCCTGACAAGGCATCGATGGCTATAATCCTTCCACCTCTCCTTTTATAAACAGGAACGTCTATGATCCGCAGTATGACCGCCTACGCCCGGCGTGAAATCAAGGGTGAATGGGGGAGCGCAACCTGGGAAATGCGCTCGGTAAACCAGCGTTATCTGGAAACTTACTTTCGTCTGCCGGAGCAGTTCCGTAGCCTTGAACCTGTCGTTCGCGAGCGTATTCGTTCTCGCCTGACGCGCGGTAAAGTGGAATGTACCCTGCGCTATGAGCCAGATGTTAGCGCGCAAGGTGAGCTGATCCTCAACGAAAAACTGGCTAAACAGCTGGTAACTGCCGCGAACTGGGTAAAAATGCAGAGTGACGAAGGGGAAATCAACCCGGTTGATATTCTACGCTGGCCGGGCGTGATGGCAGCCCAGGAGCAGGATCTTGACGCCATTGCCGCTGAAATTCTCGCGGCGCTGGATGGTACGCTGGACGACTTTATTGTCGCGCGCGAAACCGAAGGTCAGGCACTGAAAGCATTGATCGAGCAGCGTCTGGAAGGCGTCACCGCCGAAGTGGTCAAAGTCCGCTCCCATATGCCGGAAATCCTGCAATGGCAGCGTGAGCGTCTGGTCGCGAAGCTGGAAGATGCTCAGGTGCAACTGGAAAACAACCGTCTGGAGCAGGAACTGGTTCTGCTGGCACAACGAATTGACGTTGCCGAAGAACTGGATCGCCTCGAAGCGCATGTCAAAGAGACCTACAACATTCTGAAGAAAAAAGAAGCGGTTGGTCGTCGTCTGGATTTTATGATGCAGGAGTTCAACCGCGAGTCGAACACTCTTGCGTCGAAGTCTATCAATGCCGAAGTGACAAACTCCGCCATCGAGCTGAAAGTGTTGATTGAGCAGATGCGCGAGCAGATTCAGAACATCGAATAACTCGTAACGCCAATTCTTACTTTTCCGCCTTCACAAATGCCGCCACTCAAACAGAGCGGCATTTTTCTTCCCCGCAACATTCAATTCTGTTTTGCGTGCCTGCTCCAGATTTTGCGATGTTTTTTTGCCCAGCACACTGAGAACGTGAGATACTCACAACTGTATATAAATACAGTTACAGATTTACTTTCTTTGCAATTGATATCACATGGAGTGGGCAATGAACGAACATCATCAACCTTTTGAAGAGATAAAACTGATTAATGCAAACGGAGCAGAACAATGGTCAGCAAGACAACTTGGGAAACTACTGGGTTATTCAGAGTATCGTCACTTTATACCTGTATTAACGCGCGCCAAAGAAGCCTGTGAGAACAGTGGTCACACAATTGATGACCATTTCGAGGAGATCCTCGATATGGTCAAAATTGGCTCAAATGCCAAAAGAGCATTAAAAGACATCGTACTCTCCCGCTATGCCTGTTACCTGGTAGTACAAAACGGCGACCCTGCGAAACCGGTCATTGCGGCAGGGCAGACTTATTTTGCTATCCAGACCCGACGGCAGGAGCTTGCTGACGATGAAGCATTTAAGCAACTTCGTGAAGACGAAAAGCGTCTGTTTCTGAGAAATGAGTTGAAAGAACATAACAAACAATTGGTTGAGGCAGCACAGCAAGCTGGGGTAGCGACAGCTACTGATTTCGCCATATTTCAGAATCATGGTTACCAGGGGCTGTATGGTGGATTAGATCAGAAAGCTATTCATCAGCGGAAGGGGCTGAAAAAGAATCAGAAGATCCTGGATCATATGGGTTCAACAGAACTGGCGGCTAATCTCTTTCGAGCTACCCAAACAGAAGAAAAACTCAAGCGGGATGGCGTGAATTCAAAACAGCAAGCAAACACCACACACTTTGACGTGGGTCGCAAGGTGAGGCAAACCATTCAGGAACTTGGCGGAACCATGCCTGAGGAGTTGCCGACCCCGCAGGTCAGCATCAAGCAGTTGGAAAACAGTGTAAAAATTACAGAGAAGAAATAGCAGAAACTAAAAACTCTTTTTGTTGATTGAGACACCCGATGCGTAAGCCAAGGTCCAGGTGCAGTGAACACAATGGCTAAATATTGCACCTTTCTTTTCCCCCCCTCAGTTTTAACCTATTTTTTCTTATGCATTTTCTCAGACAAGAAGTCAGAAGAATGCATCTCTGCTACAGAAAATAGCGATTTCACATAACTACAAGTTATCAATTTCCCCTCCCCTTAAAAAATCTCAATCGTGACAATGCGCACAAATCGCTACCCTGCCAGACAGATTTTTAGGGAGAGAACCATGCTGTTACACATTTTGTATTTGGTTGGCATTACTGCCGAAGCCATGACGGGGGCGCTGGCGGCCGGACGACGGCGCATGGATACATTTGGCGTAATTATTATTGCGACCGCCACCGCAATTGGCGGAGGGTCAGTGCGCGATATTCTGCTGGGCCACTATCCGCTCGGCTGGGTCAAACACCCGGAATATGTGATTATCGTCGCTACCGCCGCAGTACTCACCACTATCGTTGCTCCTGTAATGCCTTACCTGCGCAAAGTGTTTCTGGTGCTCGATGCGCTCGGACTGGTGGTCTTTTCTATCATCGGGGCACAGGTTGCACTGGATATGGGGCACGGCCCAATTATTGCCGTTGTCGCGGCGGTAACCACCGGCGTGTTTGGCGGCGTTTTGCGCGATATGTTCTGTAAACGTATCCCACTGGTATTCCAGAAAGAGTTGTATGCCGGTGTCTCATTTGCCTCCGCCGTGCTGTACATCGCGCTGCAACACTATGTTTCTAACCATGATGTGGTAATTATCTCCACCCTGGTATTCGGCTTTTTTGCCCGCTTACTGGCGCTACGCCTTAAGCTGGGATTACCGGTCTTTTACTACAGCCACGAAGGACACTAAGGTTCAAAACCTGTGATCTGCTGGGCAGCCAGCCAACTGCCCAGCTTCTTGATTTGCGCATTTTCCTTCCATTCAATAACCTGTCTGGCGCGTCCCGATCCAGTCCCCGGCAGCTGCTGCCAGAACTGCTCCGTGCTAAATAAAAGTTGCGACCAGGACCGTTCATCACTGGCATTAAGCGCCGCCCGGGTTAGCGGTATTCCCATTGCCATCACCCAGCGAGTAAAAGGCTGCTTACGAGCCAGATTAAACTGATGCCATAGCTGCGCACTTTTACTTTTCGCGATCCCCGGCGTGTTCTGTAATTGCTCTGGCGTTAATAAAAGCCAGGAAAAGATATGTTCAAAGCGATGAGTCTGATGCAGCGCGCGCCAACCGGCCTCACCAATGCCATCCAGCCCAAGAACCTGTTTTGCCCCCAGCCAGACTAAGCGTGAAATGAACTGTTCCTGACAAACATCAGAAGCAAAGTAGCAGGTCAACGAGTTAAAGCGGTTTTCTGGCGGTGTCGGTTTTGTACGTTCTGCACCGCGCCACACCACATCATCAATGCGAGGAATACCCTGACCGGCAAGGCTGACGAGAATCTGATCACCAGGCGCAATATCCCACTCCTGCCAGCGCCTGACGGAACCAATATTCACCCGCTGGACTTTTTTATCATCCAGCATGACAGGTGCGAGTGACGCAACCACCGATATTTTACCGCTCTTACCCACCGCAAACTGAATTGCCTTCACTTCGGCAACCTGAGCTACAGGTTGATATTTCCAGGCCACCAGCCACTCTGCCTGGCCCGGTAGCCAATGGCGGGATTCTGGCTCTTTCGCCGCTCGTACAACTACGCCATCGGTGACGAAGGGTAATTCCGCTTTCCACCACTCATTGCGTACGCGCGCAACTTCATCAGCATTTTTCACCGCACGGGTATACGTCTGCGTTAGAGTAAAACCTGCGGTAGCCAGCTCTTTTAAACGATCAGACATTAACTGCGGTCCATCCGGCCATGCCCAGACAAAAACGCCCAGAGAATTCAGCGTGTCGCTATCGTCCTGGCGCATCATCAAGCCAGCAACTTTTGCGCGGGCATTTATTCCCCCCATTTGTTGTTGGATATGCCCCTCGCGCTGGAGAAATATTTCCCCCTGAAGCGTACTGTTGGCTAAAGGCCCGCTAACGGTTTGCGGCACAGCGGAAATTAAGCTAACTTTCTGCGTCCAGTCCTCGCCTTTCAGGCCATTACCGCGACTGATTGCTTTGTTCAGTTTCCCGTCCCGATAAACCAGGGTTACCGCAACGCCATCAACTTTTGGCTGCACCCAAAGATCGCTACGTTCTCGCATCCACAGACTTAATGCGTTTTTATCCACCATTTTGCGTACACCCGTATGGGCAACCGGATGCATAACCGCACCATTTAAAGGCGGCATCATCACGTCGCGGGGCTCGCTCCCAAAGCAGCGTTGCCACTGCGTAAGACGGGCGCTTAACTGATCGTAAACACCGTCTTCCACCTCACTTTTTCCTTCCTTCCAGTAGTCATCGTCCCACTGTTTTATTTGCTGTTGCAGGCGGGAAATTTCTTCCTGTGCTCTGGCTGGCGACCAGGCCGGACAGACCGCCCACACAGATGATTGCCAGCACAAGATACCTATTAATATCGCCATCCATACTTTCATCATCACCTCCGCTGTAGATAGTCAGGCAGATATACAACGTGATGAAAGCAAAGCCGAGTGGCAAAAACGGAGTCTGCGAGGACGCTTCCTGAAAATCGTCTTTATTGCAGTGAATGACAGGCAAATGCGGAAGCAGCTACGCAAAACGCAACAACTTTGCGCAAAAAGTGTGAGCAAGGGCTACGTCACATGGCCGCGCCGTGTATAATAAGCTCGTATGTAGGCTTTATTTCGCTAATCACATACGAAAGATACTCATGGCTCAAGGCACGCTTTATATTGTTTCTGCCCCCAGTGGCGCGGGTAAATCCAGCCTGATTCAGGCTTTATTAAAAACCCAACCGTTGTATGACACCCAGGTTTCTGTTTCACACACCACACGCCAACCGCGTCCTGGTGAAGTCCACGGTGAACATTATTTCTTTGTTAATCATGATGAATTTAAAGAAATGATTAGCAGAGATGCGTTCCTCGAACACGCAGAAGTTTTTGGTAATTACTATGGCACTTCGCGTGAGGCCATTGAGCAAGTACTGGCGACCGGTGTCGATGTTTTTCTCGATATCGACTGGCAGGGCGCGCAGCAAATTCGCCAGAAGATGCCGCACGCGCGGAGTATCTTTATTTTACCGCCGTCCAAAATTGAACTGGACCGCCGTCTACGCGGTCGCGGTCAGGACAGCGAAGAGGTCATTGCAAAGCGTATGGCGCAAGCTGTTGCAGAAATGAGCCATTACGCCGAATATGATTATCTGATTGTGAATGATGACTTCGATACCGCGTTGACCGATTTGAAGACCATTATTCGCGCCGAACGTCTGCGCATGAGCCGCCAAAAGCAGCGTCATGACGCTTTAATCAGCAAATTGTTGGCAGACTGAACCTGATTTCAGTATCATGCCCAGTCATTTCTTCACCTGTGGAGCTTTTTAAGTATGGCACGCGTAACTGTTCAGGACGCTGTAGAGAAAATTGGTAACCGTTTTGACCTGGTACTGGTCGCCGCGCGTCGCGCTCGTCAGATGCAGGTAGGCGGAAAGGATCCGCTGGTACCGGAAGAAAACGATAAAACCACTGTAATCGCGCTGCGCGAAATCGAAGAAGGTCTGATCAACAACCAGATCCTCGACGTTCGCGAACGCCAGGAACAGCAAGAGCAGGAAGCCGCTGAATTACAAGCCGTTACCGCTATTGCTGAAGGTCGTCGTTAATCACAAAGCGGGTCGCCCTTGTATCTGTTTGAAAGCCTGAATCAACTGATTCAAACCTACCTGCCGGAAGACCAAATCAAGCGTCTGCGGCAGGCGTATCTCGTTGCACGTGATGCTCACGAGGGGCAAACACGTTCAAGCGGTGAACCCTATATCACGCACCCGGTAGCGGTTGCCTGCATTCTGGCCGAGATGAAACTCGACTATGAAACGCTGATGGCGGCGCTGCTGCATGACGTGATTGAAGATACTCCCGCCACCTACCAGGATATGGAACAGCTTTTTGGTAAAAGCGTCGCCGAGCTGGTAGAGGGGGTGTCGAAACTTGATAAACTCAAGTTCCGCGATAAGAAAGAGGCGCAGGCCGAAAACTTTCGCAAGATGATTATGGCGATGGTGCAGGATATCCGCGTCATCCTCATCAAACTTGCCGACCGTACCCACAACATGCGCACGCTGGGCTCACTTCGCCCGGACAAACGTCGCCGCATCGCCCGTGAAACTCTCGAAATTTATAGCCCGCTGGCGCACCGTTTAGGTATCCACCACATTAAAACCGAACTCGAAGAGCTGGGTTTTGAGGCGCTGTATCCCAACCGTTATCGCGTAATCAAAGAAGTGGTGAAAGCCGCGCGCGGCAACCGTAAAGAGATGATCCAGAAGATTCTTTCTGAAATCGAAGGGCGTTTGCAGGAAGCGGGAATACCGTGCCGCGTCAGTGGTCGCGAGAAGCATCTTTATTCGATTTACTGCAAAATGGTGCTCAAAGAGCAGCGTTTTCACTCGATCATGGACATCTACGCTTTCCGCGTGATCGTCAATGATTCTGACACCTGTTATCGCGTGCTGGGCCAGATGCACAGCCTGTACAAGCCGCGTCCGGGCCGCGTGAAAGACTATATCGCCATTCCAAAAGCGAACGGCTATCAGTCTTTGCACACCTCGATGATCGGCCCGCACGGTGTGCCGGTTGAGGTCCAGATCCGTACCGAAGATATGGACCAGATGGCGGAGATGGGTGTTGCCGCGCACTGGGCTTATAAAGAGCACGGCGAAACCAGTACTACCGCACAAATCCGCGCCCAGCGCTGGATGCAAAGCCTGCTGGAGCTGCAACAGAGCGCCGGTAGTTCGTTTGAATTTATCGAGAGCGTTAAATCCGATCTCTTCCCGGATGAGATTTACGTTTTCACACCGGAAGGGCGCATTGTCGAGCTGCCTGCCGGTGCAACGCCCGTCGACTTCGCTTATGCAGTGCATACCGATATCGGTCATGCCTGCGTGGGCGCACGCGTTGACCGCCAGCCTTACCCGCTGTCGCAGCCGCTTACCAGCGGTCAAACCGTTGAAATCATTACCGCTCCGGGCGCTCGCCCGAATGCCGCTTGGCTGAACTTTGTCGTTAGCTCGAAAGCGCGCGCCAAAATTCGTCAGTTGCTGAAAAACCTCAAGCGTGATGATTCTGTAAGCCTGGGCCGTCGTCTGCTCAACCATGCTTTGGGTGGTAGCCGTAAGCTGAATGAAATCCCGCAGGAAAATATTCAGCGCGAGCTGGATCGCATGAAGCTGGCAACGCTTGACGATCTGCTGGCAGAAATCGGACTTGGTAACGCAATGAGCGTGGTGGTCGCGAAAAATCTGCAACATGGGGACGCCTCCATTCCACCGGCAACCCAAAGCCACGGACATCTGCCCATTAAAGGTGCCGATGGCGTGCTGATCACCTTTGCGAAATGCTGCCGCCCTATTCCTGGCGACCCGATTATCGCCCACGTCAGCCCCGGTAAAGGTCTGGTGATCCACCATGAATCCTGCCGTAATATCCGTGGCTACCAGAAAGAGCCAGAGAAGTTTATGGCTGTGGAATGGGATAAAGAGACGGCGCAGGAGTTCATCACCGAAATCAAGGTGGAGATGTTCAATCATCAGGGTGCGCTGGCAAACCTGACGGCGGCAATTAACACCACGACTTCGAATATTCAAAGTTTGAATACGGAAGAGAAAGATGGTCGCGTCTACAGCGCCTTTATTCGTCTGACCGCTCGTGACCGTGTGCATCTGGCGAATATCATGCGCAAAATCCGCGTGATGCCAGACGTGATTAAAGTCACCCGAAACCGAAATTAATGTTTTATGAACCCAACACGTTATGCACGCATCTGCGAAATGCTCGCCAGGCGGCAGCCTGATCTGACCGTCTGCATGGAGCAGGTCCACAAACCTCATAACGTTTCTGCGATTATTCGTACCGCAGATGCCGTTGGCGTACATGAAGTTCACGCCGTCTGGCCTGGTAGCCGCATGCGCACCATGGCTTCGGCAGCGGCGGGTAGTAACAGCTGGGTACAGGTGAAAACACACCGCACCATTGGCGATGCCGTCGCTCATCTCAAAGGCCAGGGCATGCAGATTCTGGCAACCCATCTTTCTGATAACGCTGTCGATTTCCGCGAAATTGATTACACTCGCCCGACCTGCATTTTGATGGGACAGGAGAAAACGGGCATCACGCAGGAAGCATTGGCCCTGGCGGATCAGGACATCATCATTCCGATGATCGGCATGGTGCAGTCGCTGAATGTTTCCGTTGCCTCAGCCCTCATTCTTTACGAAGCCCAGCGTCAGCGGCAAAATGCAGGCATGTACCTGCGTGAAAACAGCATGTTGCCGGAAGCAGAGCAACAACGCCTGTTGTTTGAAGGCGGCTATCCGGTGCTGGCGAAAGTCGCAAAACGCAAAGGCCTGCCTTATCCCCACGTCAATCAGCAAGGCGAGATCGAAGCTGATGCCGACTGGTGGGCTACTATGCAGGCTGCAGGGTAAGTGCCATGAAAGGTCGCCTGTTAGATGCTGTCCCACTCAGTTCCCTAACGGGCGTTGGCGCAGCACTTAGTAACAAACTGGCGAAAATCAACCTGCATACCGTGCAGGATCTACTCTTACACCTTCCCCTGCGCTACGAAGATCGCACCCATCTCTACCCCATCGGAGAACTACTGCCGGGCGTTTATGCCACGGTGGAAGGCGAAGTGCTGAACTGCAATATCTCCTTCGGCGGTCGGCGGATGATGACCTGCCAGATCAGCGACGGTTCCGGCATCCTCACCATGCGCTTTTTCAATTTCAGCGCGGCAATGAAAAATAGCCTGGCGGCGGGCCGCCGTGTACTGGCTTATGGCGAAGCAAAGCGCGGTAAATATGGTGCGGAGATGATCCACCCGGAATACCGCGTGCAGGGCGATCTCAGCACGCCAGAATTACAGGAAACGCTCACGCCGGTTTATCCAACAACGGAAGGCGTAAAGCAGGCCACGCTGCGTAAATTAACCGACCAGGCGCTGGATCTGCTCGACACCTGCGCCATTGAAGAACTCCTGCCGCCGGAACTGTCACAAGGAATGATGACGCTACCGGAAGCGTTGCGCACTTTGCACCGCCCGCCACCGACGCTACAGCTTAGCGATCTGGAAACCGGGCAGCATCCGGCGCAACGTCGTCTGATTCTGGAAGAACTGCTGGCGCACAACCTCAGCATGTTAGCCTTACGTGCCGGAGCACAGCGTTTTCATGCCCAGCCGCTGAGCGCCAATGACACGCTGAAAAATAAACTCCTCGCCGCCTTACCGTTCAAGCCAACGGGCGCACAGGCACGCGTAGTGGCGGAGATCGAGCGCGATATGGCGCTGGATGTGCCGATGATGCGTCTGGTGCAGGGCGATGTAGGTTCCGGTAAAACGCTGGTCGCCGCCCTCGCCGCGTTGCGTGCGATTGCCCACGGCAAACAGGTAGCATTGATGGCACCAACCGAATTACTCGCCGAGCAGCACGCCAATAACTTCCGCAACTGGTTTGCACCGCTCGGTATCGAAGTGGGCTGGCTCGCCGGTAAGCAGAAAGGTAAAGCACGGCTGGCACAGCAGGAAGCCATCGCCAGCGGTCAGGTGCAGATGATTGTCGGTACACACGCCATCTTCCAGGAACAGGTGCAGTTTAACGGCCTGGCGCTGGTGATTATCGACGAACAGCATCGTTTTGGCGTGCATCAGCGTCTGGCATTGTGGGAGAAAGGCCAGCAGCAGGGCTTCCATCCGCATCAGTTGATCATGACCGCCACGCCGATCCCCCGCACGCTGGCAATGACTGCGTATGCCGATCTCGATACCTCGGTGATAGATGAGCTGCCGCCAGGCCGCACGCCAGTGACTACGGTCGCTATTCCTGATACCCGCCGTACCGACATCATTGACCGCGTGCACCACGCCTGCATAACTGAAGGTCGTCAGGCATACTGGGTTTGTACGTTGATTGAAGAGTCGGAATTGCTGGAAGCGCAGGCGGCGGAAGCTACCTGGGAAGAGTTGAAACTGGCGCTACCAGAGTTGAACGTTGGCCTGGTACACGGGCGGATGAAACCTGCCGAGAAACAGGCGGTGATGGCGTCGTTTAAACAAGGTGAGCTACACCTGCTGGTTGCCACAACCGTTATTGAAGTCGGCGTTGATGTGCCTAACGCCAGTCTGATGATTATCGAAAACCCGGAGCGTCTGGGTCTGGCGCAGTTACACCAGCTGCGCGGGCGCGTAGGTCGTGGCGCGGTGGCTTCTCACTGCGTGCTGCTCTACAAAACGCCGCTTTCTAAAACGGCGCAAATTCGCCTGCAAGTGCTGCGCGACAGTAACGACGGTTTTGTGATTGCGCAAAAAGATCTGGAGATTCGCGGCCCTGGCGAATTGTTAGGCACGCGTCAGACGGGTAATGCTGAATTTAAAGTGGCGGATTTACTGCGCGATCAGGCGATGATCCCGGAAGTTCAGCGCCTGGCACGCCATATTCACGAACGTTACCCACAACAGGCAAAAGCCCTGATAGAACGCTGGATGCCGGAGACGGAACGTTACTCGAATGCGTAAAAGGCGGCAGTGAGAAGACCGCCATTTCAGGTTACCCTACCTTCCTGCCGGATGCGATTCATCACCCTACAAATTCAATAAATTATGAATCAATACGCAGGCTTGATAAGCGAAGCGTATCAGGCATTTGTCTTTGTTGCGGCGGCACTTCTACCGCCGCTTCATCGGTTAACCGGCAAAAATCGGCAACATCAAATACAACTTAATTACCAGCGCATTGACGATATCGATAAAGAACGCACCGACCATCGGCACCACCAAAAACGCCATGTGCGACGGGCCAAAGCGTTCAGTGATCGCCTGCATGTTGGCGATTGCCGTTGGCGTTGCACCGAGGCCAAAACCACAGTGACCCGCAGCCAGCACTGCCGCATCGTAGTTTTTGCCCATCATGCGCCAGGTAACGAAGATGGCATACAACGCCATGAAGATGGTCTGTACCACCAGAATCGCCAGCATCGGCAGCGCCAGCGAAGCCAGCTCCCACAGTTTCAGCCCCATCAACGCCATCGCCAGGAACAACGACAAGCTTACGTTACCCAGCACGGATACCGCACGCTCAAAGACGCGGTAAAAGCCCATTATTGACAGACCGTTGCTCAGAATCACGCCAACAAACAGTACACAGACGAAGGTCGGCAGTTCAAAAGCAGTGCCAGCCAAAAGTTGCGCAACAATTTTCCCCACCGTCAGGCAGATAGCAATCAGCGCGATAGTTTCAATCAGCACCAACGAGGTGATCATGCGTCCCACATCCGGCTTTTCAAACGCCGTCGGGACTTCCTGGTCATCCGGAATACCGTTCGGCGTGGTGGAGTGTTTCACCAGATAGCGCGCCACCGGACCGCCAATCAAGCCGCCCAGCACCAGACCGAACGTTGCACAGGCCATCGCCACTTCCGTCGCATTGGTGAAGCCATAACGTTCAATGAACAATTTACTCCACGCAGCGCCCGTACCGTGACCGCCGGAAAGCGTAATAGAACCGGCCAACAGCCCCATCAGCGGATCAAGCCCTAACAAGCTAGCCATACCAATGCCAATGGCATTTTGCATCACCAACAGACCAACAACCACAATCAAGAAGATGCCAACCACACGCCCACCGGCACGCAAACTGGCAATGTTGGCGTTCAGGCCAATGGTGGCGAAGAAAGCCAGCATTAACGGATCGCGCAGGGACATATCAAAGTTGACTTCCCAGCCCATGCTTTTTTTCAGTACTAGTAGCGCCAGCGCCACCAACAAACCACCCGCAACAGGTTCCGGTATGGTGTATTTCTTCAAAAAGGAGACGGAATGGACCAACTTACGCCCGAGCAGCAACGTCAGCGTTGCGGCAACAAGCGTTGCTAAAGTATCGAGATGAAACATAGTTACTCCTTTGTATCCGCATCACTCTTTCATACTCGTCATACTTCATCGCGCAGTGGCAACTTCATGAACTATGACGGGTATCGAGTTATGCTTTCCTGGGTCAAATTCTCAGCTGTTAATGAACAAATGGCATGGATTTTAAGCAGAAAAATACCAAAAGTTATATAAAAAAGTGCATTTATCTCATTTAAATATTTAGATGAGGATGTGGCAAACGTTTGCTTTTCTCTTTCGGTCAGCTAAAATGCCCGCTTTGCTACCACGGGATTGTTTTCGATGTCTGTTTCCACCCTCGAGTCAGAAAATGCGCAACCGGTTGCGCAGACTCAAAACAGCGAACTGATTTACCGTCTTGAAGATCGTCCGCCGCTTCCTCAAACCCTGTTTGCCGCCTGTCAGCATCTGCTGGCGATGTTCGTTGCGGTGATCACGCCAGCGCTATTAATCTGCCAGGCGCTGGGTTTACCGGCACAAGACACGCAACACATTATTAGTATGTCGCTGTTTGCCTCCGGTGTGGCATCGATTATTCAAATTAAGGCCTGGGGTCCGGTTGGCTCCGGGCTGTTGTCTATTCAGGGCACCAGCTTCAACTTTGTTGCCCCGCTGATTATGGGCGGTACCGCGCTGAAAACCGGTGGTGCTGATGTTCCTACCATGATGGCGGCTTTGTTCGGCACGTTGATGCTGGCAAGTTGCACCGAGATGGTGATCTCCCGCGTTCTGCATCTGGCGCGCCGCATTATTACGCCGCTGGTTTCTGGCGTTGTGGTGATGATTATCGGCCTGTCGCTAATTCAGGTTGGGTTAACGTCCATTGGCGGCGGTTACGCAGCCATGAGCGATAACACCTTCGGCGCACCGAAAAATCTGCTGCTGGCAGGCGTGGTCTTAGCCTTAATTATCCTGCTTAACCGTCAACGTAACCCTTACTTACGCGTGGCCTCACTGGTAATTGCGATGGCGGCCGGATATGCGCTGGCGTGGTTTATGGGCATGTTGCCAGAAAGCAACGAACCTATGACGCAAGAACTGATTATGGTGCCAACGCCGCTCTATTACGGTCTTGGCATTGAATGGAGTCTGCTGCTGCCGCTGATGCTGGTCTTTATGATCACTTCGCTGGAAACCATTGGCGATATCACGGCGACCTCTGACGTTTCCGAACAGCCAGTGTCCGGTCCGCTGTACATGAAACGCCTGAAAGGCGGCGTGCTGGCAAACGGCCTGAACTCGTTTGTTTCGGCGGTGTTTAACACCTTCCCGAACTCCTGCTTCGGGCAAAACAACGGAGTGATCCAGTTGACTGGTGTTGCCAGCCGCTATGTCGGTTTTGTCGTCGCGCTGATGTTGATCGTGCTGGGTCTGTTCCCGGCAGTGAGCGGTTTTGTACAACACATTCCAGAACCGGTTCTGGGCGGCGCAACGCTTGTAATGTTTGGCACCATCGCCGCCTCCGGTGTGCGTATCGTTTCTCGTGAGCCGCTGAACCGTCGGGCGATTCTGATTATCGCGCTGTCGCTGGCGGTTGGTCTGGGCGTGTCTCAGCAGCCGCTGATTTTGCAGTTTGCCCCTGAATGGCTGAAAAACCTGCTCTCCTCCGGGATCGCCGCGGGCGGTATTACTGCCATCGTGCTGAATCTGATTTTCCCACCAGAAAAACAGTAATTCACTGGCGGCGGTAAGATAATTACCGCCGCAGTCTCACCTCTTTAACCATTCCCGCCTTGAGGATTGCGCGTAAATCGTGCATAACTCCCTTATGTGCATTTCACGGGATGGAAGACCATGAAATTTATTGGGAAGCTGCTTCTCTACATTCTCATCGCTCTGTTAGTGGCGATCGCTGGCCTCTATTTTCTTCTGCAAACCCGCTGGGGAGCAGAACATATCAGCGCATGGGTTTCCGAGAATAGCGACTATCATCTGGCCTTCGGGGCGATGGATCACCGTTTTTCCGCGCCATCTCATATCGTGCTGGAGAACGTCACGTTTGGTCGTGATGGCCAGCCCGCGACCCTGGTGGCCAAAAGTGTCGACATTGCGCTAAGCAGTCGGCAACTGACCGAACCACGCCATGTCGATACCATCCTGCTGGAAAACGGGACGCTGAATCTCACCGACCAGACCGCGCCGCTACCGTTCAAAGCCGATCGTCTGCAACTGCGTGATATGGCGTTTAATAGCCCGAATAGCGAATGGAAACTGAGCGCGCAGCGGGTAAATGGCGGCGTAGTTCCGTGGTCACCAAAAGCCGGTAAAGTGCTGGGTACGAAGGCGCAGATTCAGTTTAGTGCCGGATCGCTTTCGCTCAATGATGTTCCTGCCACCAATGTACTGATTGAAGGCAGTATTGATAACGATCGCGTTACGCTGACTAACCTGGGTGCCGACATCGCCCGCGGGACATTAACCGGAAACGCGCAGCGTAACGCCGACGGCAGCTGGCAAGTGGAAAACCTGCGCATGGCGGATATACGTCTACAAAGCGAAAAATCGCTAACCGACTTCTTTGCGCCATTACGCTCTGTCCCGTCGTTGCAGATTGGTCGCCTGGAAGTGATCGATGCTCGTTTGCAAGGTCCGGACTGGGCGGTGACCGACCTCGATCTCAGCTTGCGCAACATGACCTTCAGTAAAGATGACTGGCAGACACAGGAAGGCAAACTGTCGATGAACGCTAGCGAGTTCATTTATGGTTCGCTGCATTTATTTGACCCGATTATAAACACGGAATTTTCCCCGCAGGGCGTAGCGCTGCGCCAGTTCACCAGCCGCTGGGAAGGGGGTATGGTCAGAACGTCAGGGAACTGGCTGCGTGACGGGAAAACGTTGATCCTTGATGATGCGGCAATTGCCGGGCTGGAATATACCTTGCCGAAAAACTGGCAACAGTTGTGGATGGAAACGACACCCGGTTGGTTAAACAGCCTGCAACTGAAGAGATTTAGCGCCAGCCGCAATCTGATCATTGATATCGACCCTGACTTCCCGTGGCAGCTCACCGCGCTCGATGGTTACGGTGCCAACCTGACGCTGGTTACCGATCATAAATGGGGCGTCTGGAGTGGCTCGGCGAATCTGAATGCCGCCGCCGCGACATTCAATCGTGTTGATGTTCGTCGCCCGTCGCTGGCGCTGACCGCCAACAGCAGCACGGTGAATATCAGCGAACTGAGTGCATTTACTGAAAAAGGCATTCTGGAAGCCACCGCCAGTGTTTCACAAACGCCACAACGTCAGACACATATCAGCCTGAATGGACGCGGTGTGCCGGTGAATATTTTGCAACAGTGGGGATGGCCTGAATTACCGTTGACTGGCGACGGCAATATTCAGCTTACCGCCAGTGGCGATATTCAGGCCAATGTCCCGTTGAAACCTACGGTTAGCGGGCAATTGCATGCCGTGAACGCCGCAAAGCAGCAAGTGACTCAAACCATGAATGCTGGCATCGTTTCCAGCGGTGAAGTTACATCGACGGAGCCGGTGCGGTAAACATCAATCTCGCCGGGTACGACTCAGACGTACCCGGCATTCCATCAATAGATTACAACGTAATTGTCAGCGCATTCCCTTGAGGCTTCACCACCAGCCCCTGCTCACTTTCAGCCTGCGAACCGTCTTGCAGACCATTTACTTTCACAACATTGCGCAGGCACAGTGTCCAGTTCTTCGCCTCGCCCGCACCAGTCACAGTAATCGTGTTGCCAGTACGTGCTGCTTTTAAAGTAAAGATCACCGATCCGTCAGCAGCGGGCACTTCACAGACGGCTTCATGCCCGTCTTGCAGATTAAAGAGGTGGAATGCCGTGCCTTCGTGCCACACGTAATCGGGACGTTGATCGTTGTTGCCCAGCGCCAGTAGAGTGTTATCACGCACATAAACGGGCAGACTCAGGAAGCCGTGCTGCTGTTTATGCCAGCGACTACCGTCGAGTTCATCGTTGTGCCACAGGTGTGTCCAGCGACCTTCCGGCAGGTAGAACTGCACATCGCCCGCTTCAGTGAACACCGGCGCAACCATCACGTTGTCGCCTAACATGTATTGACGGTCAAGGTAATCACAAGCCGGATCGTCCGGGAACTCCATCATCATGGCCCGCATCATCGGCGTACCCCGCGCGTTCGCACGCGCAGCTTCACGATACAGATACGGCATCATGCGGCATTTCAGTTGCGTGAAGAAGCGCACCACATCACAGGACTCATCATCGTAGGCCCACGGCACACGATAAGATTTGCTACCGTGTAAACGGCTATGGCTGGAGAGCAAACCAAACGCGCACCAGCGTTTGTAAACGTGCGCCGGAGCGGTATTTTCAAAGCCGCCGATATCGTGGCTCCAGAAGCCAAAACCTGAAAGGCCAATAGACAAACCACCGCGCAGGCTTTCCGCCATTGATTCGTAGTTAGCGTAACAATCGCCACCCCAGTGTACCGGGAATTTCTGCGCACCGACGGAGGCCGAGCGGGCAAACAAGACAGCTTCTTCCTCACCAACGGTGTCCTTGAGCACGTTCCACACCAGTTCGTTGTAGATGTACGCATAATGGTTATGCATTTTCTGCGGATCGGAACCGTCAAACCACTGAACATCAGTTGGGATACGTTCGCCAAAGTCGGTCTTAAAGCAATCAACGCCCATCGCGACCAGACCTTTCAGTTTGTCGGCGTACCATTTGCAGGCATCCGGATTGGTAAAGTCATAAATCGCCAGACCTGGCTGCCATTTATCCCACTGCCATAGCGAACCGTCCGGGCGTTTGAGTAAATAGCCTTTCTCTTGTAACTCTTTAAAGACGGGGGATTTTTGACCGATATAGGGGTTAATCCAGACGCAGATTTTCAGTCCTTTCGCTTTCAGGCGGCGGATCATCCCTTCCGGGTCAGGGAAAGTCAGCGGGTCCCACTCAAAATCGCACCACTGGAAGGCTTTCATCCAGAAACAGTCAAAGTGGAAAACATGCAGCGGCAGATTGCGTTCCGCCATACCATCGATAAAGCTGTTTACCGTCGCTTCGTCGTAGTTGGTGGTAAATGAAGTGGTTAGCCACAGGCCGAAGGACCACGCGGGCGGCAGCGCCGGACGACCAGTAAAGCGGGTATAACGATCAAGTACCGCTTTCGGCGTCGGGCCGTCGATAACAAAGTATTCGAGATATTCACTCTCAACGCTGAACTGCACTTTGGAGACTTTCTCCGATCCCACTTCAAAAGAGACACACTGGGGATGATTGACCAGTACCCCATAACCACGGTTAGTCATGTAGAACGGGATATTTTTATACGCCTGTTCAGTACTTGTGCCGCCGTCCCGGTTCCAGGTCTCTACCGTCTGGCCATTGCGCACCAGGGCAGTAAAGCGCTCTCCCAGACCGTAAACTGTTTCGCCAACGCCAAGATCAAGCCGCTCAAACATATAATTGCGTTGATTATTCGTGTCCTGCACGTAGCCATTATTTTTCACCTGACTACCGGTAATACGTTCGCCGTTGCGCAGAAAATCCAGTGACCAGAACTCACCTTTGCTGACACGCGCGCTTAAGTTGCCACTTTTAAACTCAGCATAACGTTCTGTGTTTTCGATTGTGACCTTCACGTCCTGCAAAATATTGAGCGGATAATGAGGACCGTTATTCAGCGCCCCCTGAAAATGCTCAATCCGCACACCGACAATACCTTCCTGTGGGGAGAAAAAGCGCAACGTAAATAAAGGCGTATCAAGCTGCCAGGTACGTTCACGCACATCACGGGGGGCAGCATAGACCACCATTTCATTATCCTGCTGTTCAACCTCGAACACCTGAAGCGGGTGAATCAAATTGAGGCCAGGTTGAATCAACCAGTTTCCATCGCTAATTTTCATTGCCGTTCCTTAGTTCTGCACTTCTTGAGAGGTGAATTGTTGCTGGCAACGGCGTTTACCCTGAGCCAGCTGTTCCATAACGGTTTTCAGATTGTGCGTCGTGAGTGAGTAGTAGCGTTTAGCGATAATCGCGCTCAGCAAATAACAGATCGCCGGAACAATCGTGAATAGCGCAATAATGATGCTAATCGTGGCGCTGTTCTGCGCTTTTTCTGCCGCATCATATCCGCCATAAGCCAGCATCCAGCCGATAAGAGCGCCGCCGAAGGCCAACCCCAGTTTGAGCACAAACAGCGTGCCAGCAAAACTGATCCCGGTCAGGCGTTTACCATTGCACCACTCGCCGTAGTCGACGGTATCGGACATCATTACCCACTGGATAGGTGTCACCAGTTGATGCAACACACCAATCACGAAGATGAAGACAAACATAGTGATGCTGGCCTGCATGGGAACAAAGAACATCGCGAGGCTAATCACTGCCAGCAGGGCGTTCGTCCACCAGAAGATAGTGACTTTACATTTCCAGTCGGTCAGAGGTTTTGCCAGTGCGGAACCAATCAGGTTACCCACGCAATAAGTGGTGAGAAAAGCGACAAACACTTCCGGCGTGCCCAAAATCCATGTGACGTAATACATCATCGCCCCACCGCGTACGCACACCGCCAGGATATTGAAAATGGTTAGTAAACCGACAATCCGCCACTGGTCGTTTTGCCAGATATCACGTAAATCTTCCCGCATAGACGTTGTTGTAGGTGGTGCTTCAACGCGTTCTTTAGTGGTGAAGAAACAAAATGCCAGCATCATGAATGCCACCACGGAAAGGACCGCGATACCGCCCTGGAAACCGAGTGGTTTATTATCACCGCCAATTAAATTAACCAGTGGCATCATCAGAACAGTAGAAAGCATGCCTCCCGCGGTCGCCAGCACAAAACGCCAGGATTGCAGCGAGATACGCTGAGTCGGGTCATTGGTGATTACACCACCCAATGCGCAGTAAGGGATATTGACGACGGTATAAAGTAAGGTAAGTAGGGTGTAAGTAATTGCTGCATAGATCATTTTGCCGTTCATACTGAGATCTGGCGTGCTATAGGCCAGTACACAGACGATCCCGAATGGCAGTGCGCCAAACAGTACCCACGGACGAAATTTACCCCAGCGAGAGCGCGTTCGATCGGCCAACAACCCCATGCAAGGATCGGAAATCGCATCCAGTGCACGAGCGACCAAAAACATGGTTCCGACAAAACCGGCAGGAATGCCAAAAATATCGGTATAAAAGAACATCATATATAACATTACGTTATCGAAAATAATGTGGCTGGCGGCGTCTCCCATGCCATAACCAATTTTCTCTTTAACGGACAACACTTCACTCTTCATCTGCTTTTCCTTGATGCTATAGGGGTGCTGAGACCGATAACGCATTTTGTAAACCATCCCTGTGAGAGCGAATATTCCGATATCTGGTTATTAATTTATGATTCTTGTTTTATGTGATCGTGGTAGCGTTAATTCCGCTCATATATCATTGTAAAATATGGGTTTTATATGAACTATAATGCTTTCGTGATAATACGCTGCGTGTATTAGGCGGAAAAAACTGATCTGGGGGATGTAGAAACTCAAGGAAGTAGCTATAATGCGCCCCGCCTCCATGTAGCAATCGAGGCGCGGAAGATCGTCGTCTCCGGTGAGGCGGCTGGACTTCAAATCCAGTTGGGGCCGCCAGCGGTCCCGGGCAGGTTCGACTCCTGTGATCTTCCGCCAATTAACATCTTCTGAACTCTCCCGATGTCAACCACCCCTTCTAATCCCTTGTATATCAGGATTCCTTTGTATCCAGAAGTCAACCGACTTCACCCCGTATCAAGTTGCTTTTGGGGGTACTTTAGGGGGTATTATTTCCTATTGAAATATCAGCACCCCCATAATTGGTAAAATATGATATATAACAACGGCTTTCAACAACATCTTTGTTATACAAGGGATGCATTGGGGGTATCAGGTTAATTACTGGCAGAAGTCCCCCTCAGGAACATGAATTCATTAAAAGCTGGAGGATGTCATGGCATTAACCGATATTAAAGTGAAAACCGCAAAACCAAAAGAAAAGCCCTATAAACTTGCTGATGGCGGCGGTATGTATCTACTGATTAACACTAATGGTTCTAAATACTGGCGTATGAAGTACCGCTTTGCTGGTAAAGAAAAGATGCTTTCTATTGGCGTATACCCCGATGTAACGCTAGCCGACGCTCGTGAAAAACGCAGCGAAGCCAGAAAAATTCTCGCTGCTGGAGGCGATCCAGGGGTGGCAAAAAAAGAAGAAAAAATCGCGCAACAAATGAGTTTGAAAAATACGTTCGAGGCCATTGCTCGCGAATGGCATCAGTCAAAAGCCGATCGGTGGTCATTACGCTATCGTGATGAAATCATTGATACCTTTGAAAAAGACATTTTTCCCTACATTGGCAAACGCCCTATCGCCGAAATCAAACCAATGGAGTTACTGGAAGCACTGCGTAAAATGGAAAAACGTGGAGCTCTGGAGAAAATGCGCAAAGTCCGCCAGCGCTGTGGTGAAGTGTTCCGCTATGCAATTGTTACTGGTCGGGCAGACTACAACCCTGCTCCCGATCTTGCCTGTGCTTTAGCTACACCGAAAAAAGTACATTTTCCCTTTCTTACTGCTAATGAACTTCCCCACTTCCTCAACGATCTGGCGGGTTATACCGGAAGTATCATCACTAAGACAGCTACTCAGATCATTATGTTAACTGGTGTACGAACACAAGAATTACGTTTCGCACGCTGGGAGGATATCGATTTTGAGACAAAATTATGGGTGATTCCGGCAGAAGTAATGAAGATGAAGCGACCTCATATTGTGCCGCTCTCTGAGCAGGTCATTGCCCTATTTAAGCAACTTGAACCCATCACAAAACATCATCCTCTGGTCTTTATCGGTAGGAATGATCCTCGCAAGCCAATTAGTAAGGAAAGCATTAACCAAGTCATTGAATTACTGGGATATAAGGGAAGACTCACAGGGCACGGTTTCAGACACACCATGAGTACCATTCTGCACGAACAGGGCTTTAATTCCGCCTGGATTGAAATGCAGTTAGCTCATGTGGATAAAAACGCCATCAGGGGTACCTATAATCATGCCCAGTATCTCGATGGTCGCCGTGAAATGATGCAGTGGTACGCAGATTATATTGATTCGCTTTCTAAGCAAGAGAGTCAGGGTTAAGAGCACTTGTCCTGATATTTTCTCTCAATCCACAAATTCTCCTCCGGCCTCCTGGTCCGGAGGAATTTTGTTTTCATGCTTTATTTTCAGATATTTTTTGTTTTTTGACAAAATATTTAATATTGCATCTGTAAACAATCTCAAAACATCACACCATTATGGACCGCTAACAATTTTGATACCAGTAGTTTCAATTATCATCCTGTCGTTATTTCAGCACCATTACCAAAAAATCGATTAATATGCTGTTTCAGCTGACAATTCACAATACATCGGAATGCAGATAAAGATAAATTTTCATTCTCATGTAAAATCACTGTCGATGATATTGTAAACAACATTCATCCCGGACAAAAACAGGACTTGATACACAACATCACGACTTTTATGCTTTTCAGATTATGTCCCCATCCGTTTTACAGGCTCAGAAAATGAACGACAGATTACGCTTTGAAGTGAACGATAACCAGGGACGTTTCATATTTCCGGATACCTGGTTTGGCCCATTACTGGGGGAGTTTGAAGAAGTGCTCGATGCATACGACACTGATGAAATCAGCGAGACAAGTTACATCAACAAACTCAGACGCCTTGCTCAACAGGAGCCTGACTTTATTGATATACACGCTCATCTGGCATATGCATTTCTGGAGCAGAATGCCCCGCGTAAGGCACTGAACGCCGCTCTTAAAGGACTGGCGGCAGGTAATCGTCTCATCCCGGAAAGTTTCAGTGGTGAAATCATCTGGATGCATCCCGAAAACCGGCCTTATTTGCGCGCGCTTTATGCAACAATTCTCGCAAATGTGCACTTACAGCACCATCAGGATGCGGTTATGCTCACTGATAAAATACTGGCATACAATCCTGAAGATAATCAGGGTGCCCGCTGGTTGTTGGGCTCAGAGCTGTTACGAACAGGTGATCATGAGCGAGCCTTCAGTGTACTGAAAAAACATGCTGATGAATTTTCACCTTACTGGTATGAACTTGGTCTTCTGCATTTTCTGAATGGGGAACATGTTAAGGCAGCCACAGCTTTTCGTCATGGCTTTGCTACAAACACTTACATCGCGGAAATGCTGTGCGGAAATTTGCATCCATTTCCTCTTGCTGTATGGCATAACTATTCTGCCGGGCCGGATACTGCCGAAGATTATTATGCAACATACTCACCATTATGGGGACAATATCCGGAAGCATTGCTGTTTGTAAACTGGCTCTATAACCATTCCTCTGTGCTGCATGAACGGGCAGAAATCATTAAATGCGCTGAAATGCTGATGCAGGAAGATGATTTCAAAATATGCGAAAGCATTTTAAGACAGCAGAAGCTGTTGTGGGAAAGAATTGATGAGACACTTTCTGAGGAAATTGTACAGAAATGCAGAAATATTAACGGTGAATATGTCTGGCCCTGGATATTGCCGTTTTCAGCGGCAGGAATGAAACACACAAGCATCCAGCATCAGTAGATATTGCATTAGTGTATCTTTCAAACAAGTAACAAATTATCCACCAGTAATAACACAGCCCCCCACTTCCCCAGGTTATCGCCCTGGGGTTATTTTCTGAAAGTTTCCTTTGAAAAAATAGCGTAGTAAATTACTTTAACGAATTATTCCAGGGGTTCATTAAAGTTCTTTCGTAATACTTTGTAGTCAAACACGTTATGGCTGGCATCAAAAACCACGGATTTTCCCTGCCAGCGGGTAATCACCTCCTCCGGCGTTTTCGGTTGAGCCGGTCTGGTTACGCCCATCCATGCATTAATCAGATAATCATTATACGCAGTGGAAAAAACGCTGTTCACCGTCTGGCGATCGACATGCTCTCCCAGCGCCGGGCTGTACCAGATAAACATCGGAACATGATAAGCCTGCTGACTGGGTTTTATTCCGCCATGAAAATAGGCATGTTCTTTTGTCGGGTCATACTCCAGAGCGTGATCTGAAAAATACATGACGGATGCCCGGCGCGTTTCCAGCATGGTGAAAACCTGTCCCAACAAACTGTCGGTATAATGAATGGAATTATCGTAACAGACTTCCTCTGTATCCAGCTGTTTAAACACAGCTTTATCCCTGGGCCAGTTACTGCAGACCGGTTCATGGCTGCCCGTCAGATGCAGAACAATCAGTTTTCTGCGCCCCGGATTACTGTTCAGTGCTTCAGCCAAGTGTGGGAGCAGTAACTCATCATAGCCTCTGACATAAATTCTGTTTCTGGCCCGCATGGCAATACTGGCCACAGCTGTTCCGTTCTGCCGGAACGCCGATTGTGCGCTGAGCCACCAGGTATCGAATCCCGCCTGATTCGCCATGTTGATAATATTATCGGGATAATGGCGAACATCATGATGCAGCACGGTATCTACAGATAATGCCAGCGGTACCGCAAGGGCGGTATAAGGTGCCCCGCTGATTGCCTGAGTGAACAGTTTCAGTCGTGATTTCTGTTTCTGAAGCTCTGGTGTGGTTGGGCGCGAATACCCGTAAATAGACATGTTATCAGTCCTTGCAGATTCACCAATCACCAGAACAAATACGTCAGTGTTGTTATCCGTAATCACCAGATCGTAATGGGGGACAGCATCCGCAATCGTCATTAATCTATGATGCTCCTTTGCGGCCAACGCAAAGTAATTCAGATTAAAGAAAGGCGTATACGTGGTAAACCGGGAAACAATGATGTAAGGATCGACTTCATTTATTTGATGCTGTTTTTTCAACGCAAACTGAAAGGAAGAATATAACGCTACTGTAATTAACAATAAAAATGCAATTACCGTGACCTTTTCCGATGGCAATGAGGACGTTTTATTTATTGCTGAACAGAAGAACAATAAAAAGAGGATAATAAATGCGATAACATAAACAACATACATCCTGAACATTCTTATTACTTCATCAGGATCTGTCTGAAGGATACTGATTGCAAAACCATCATTAAATGTTGTACCGAATGTACACCATGAATACAAACTGATACTGATATCTGCCGCTGTCAGCAATGTGAACGAAAAGGCAAGAATAAAACGCAGCGTAAGCGATTTCATCGCCTTAATAATAAGAAGCGCCAGGGTGAAGAATAATATCCGGTAAATCAGATGCGCTCCTGAGGATACAAGGATATTAGAAAGGGTAAAGACAACCACTGATAACACGAGGCGCTTATCATTGCTAATCCGTGACCAGTGTATGAACGGAAGATTAATTTTCATAATAATTGAGTAAAAGCGATATTTCTGCCCGGCGCTGACCGTGAAACATACCGTGGCAGATGAATACATTTTTCTGAATAATCATAAAACGGGCATCATCCGCCGCCACAAATGTAGCGGCGTAAACAGGATCGTCATGATGTTTTCTTTCGTGACAGAAGAGGTCGTAACCGGAAGACGCCGTAATATACGCTCTTCGTTCTGCCAGAGCCTGAGCCATTTGAACAGCAGGTTATCATTGATATCGTGTTCCCGGGCAATACGAGCAACAGAAGCTCCTGGTTGCAAAGCCAGTTTAACCATTTGAAGTTTAAACTCATTTGAAAATGATCTGCTGGGTTCTGCGGATAATGTTTTTTGCTCCATAACAGGCGTCCACTAGTTTGAAAAGGTGGGCGTCTAAGTTACCAATACTGACTTAATGGCTACATACGGCTGTCGATTTACGCTTACCTAAAGGCGACAGTTACCACAGTATCTAAACTGACTGATGCAAAGTCCCTCTACCCGGTAAAGTATCAGGACCATCAACGCAGACTTTTCGCAACAACCACTACAAAATACCGCGTAAATAACCTTCCCGAGCAAGCATGACTTTTTTAACTCTCTTTTCCCCACCTGAGAAGCACCTCTTCCGCAATCCCCACTGGCAAAAACTCCTGCTCCAGACGACCACGCGGTAAACGGGTTAAGTAGCGATAAAAATCGGCCTCTTCGTTAAGCAAGCCATCGGGTACTGCTTCCTTCGCTATGACCGGTTCTGGAACGGCGCTATGACTGGCATACTGCTCAAACAACTCACGATTCATGAGCAGGGCATCAAGGGTCGGACGACTGCGCCTGGCTCTCGCCAGCATCAGTAGTCCCCAGCTATCCATGTCCCCCCAATAGGCAACGCGTTTTTCATCCAGAACAGAACTGGATAGCCATTGCACATCCAAGCCACAGCCTAAAATCGCGATAGTGTCAGATAATGCTGGAAGATGATGCAGACACTGCTCATTTTCAACCACCAGCACTTGCGACGCGGGTAATGTTGTTTCTGCCAGTTCCGCCGTTGTTACCCGGCATTTTTTAAAAGGAAGTAAGCCGGGTGATAATGGTACAACTAAAACCCAGTGACTGGACTCATCAAAAGCATCAAGAAAAGTTGTTAATCCCTGCTCGCTGGCTTCTCCTGAAAACCGCACGTCTAACAGTCGGGTTAATAACGAAATATTATTCTCGATAAATTTGGTATCCACTCCTTGCCCGGAAAGCAATCTTAACGGCAGCCCTTTTGCGCAGCCCGGCTCTAATCGGCAGGCCAGCGTGGCGGCGCTGATGACGCCCTGCGGATCTTTGTGCCGCCAGAGAGAGCGATGCTTTACCAACAGCGGGTGAAAAATGGGATTAACTTGTTCAATAATTTCTTCCAGCAAGCGAAATTCTCGGCTCACAACCGGATCCGCAGCAGCGTTGATCCACTCAGAAGGGCTATTCAGGATCCAGCGCAACGGCATTAATACTGGTGTATCACTTGCCCGATAACTCACCGCTTCCCATTCCACGTGCCCAACCGCAACTTGCCTCCATCGCTGTACGTGCTGCAAAACGCGCTGAGTCTGCTCTGCAAATATTTTCGTGGAAGGTTTACCAATAGGCAGGCAGAGCGGCCAGTTACCGGGGGACAGTAAGTGTTCAGCCCGAAGTTTTGCGCTATCCCACTGCCGGGCAAGCTTTTCACGCAATTCATCTGGGGAATACATCCTACGCGTTCCCCCGTCGCTGGTAGTGTCGTTCAAGCTCTTCCCAGCTCAGAGAGGCCATATTGGAATTCTGACCGCGCCGGTGGACAACAATCGCCGAACGAGTATGGTCACGCAGCAGGCGCATTTCCTTATTTGGGGTGATAAATACTGCATGTAAGCCAAATTCTCTGAGCGCGGCAATGATCCTACCCGCCACCGCATGAGAACTGCGGGAGAAGGCTTCATCAAGGATAATGGTACCGAAAAGCGGATAACGGCTCCCCGCAGGACAAAGTGCGTAGCTAAGTGAAGCTGTTAACACGTAAGAAGCGATAATCTCTTTTTCTCCGCCGCTACCACCCTGTGAGCCGGTACGAGACTCAATCACATTTCCGCTCTGACGATCCATCACCGATACGGCGAACTCCAGTCGAAAACGGGGATCCAGTAGCGCTTTTGCTCCCAGGGTACGGTTTCGTTCACAAGCATCCCGCAATTGCGCCACCAGTACCAGCAAAGCCTTATAATGGCTCTCGCCATTATCATCAACAAATCGGGCGGCATTTAGCTGACGCTGTGCTTTTTCAAGCGTGCGCAGGCTTTCATGGACAACTTTTTTGGTATCCAGACGCAGGTAGCGATCCGGCTGAAAATCAACCCTGAACATAGTTTCATTGAGTTCATTGAGGCGCTCCTCAATCACCAGCACCTCATGCTCAATATGGCTAAGCAGTTGTGTTACGCCGTCATCGGATGAACGGTTAAGATAATCAAGGAAGCGATTGAGCTTTTCCGGCAGGGCTTCTTCGGTCAGTTCCTGCAAACGCTGTAAATAAGCAGTAATATCGTCTAAATCAGCCCCTGCCTCAACGAGCGCCCCGGTATCCACACGTTTGGCTTCAGACATACGTTTGGTCAACTCAATGTTCAGTCGATGTAGTTCAGCTTTAACTCTTTCAATTTCATGCTGAATTCCCCGCTCATGTTGACGTTCTAAATCGCGAATGTCAGGCAATTGCTCCAAAGTCACCACTGGAAAATGTGACGCGCACAACTCTCGCTCTTCTTCATTCATACCTTGTTGTGCAGTTTGCTGGGCCTTACGTTCCGCGGCACGGGCTGATGTGAGTTCAGTATCCAGCACGTTAGTGACTTTATTGGCAGCTCTGAGCTGCTTATCGAGTTCAAATTCAACCGTTTGAGCCTCATCAAGTTTTGCTTTCGCTACACTGGCGTCAGAATCCGGGCGTGTCAGATTTTCCAGCCGCTCCCTGAGCGCGTCCAGTTGGCTCTTCGCGCCGGGAACATCGATGCTATCGAAATCAATTTGTTCTATTTTCTGGAAGGAAGCAGCCTGATTTTGCAAAAGCCCCACCTCGCCTTTCGCAAACTCAAATGCCACGTTTGCGGTTTTAACCTGCTCCTGAAGCGTGGCAATTTCTTTAGCAAGGAAGTTCAGGCGATCGCGGTTATCGAATCCCGTCAGCCAGTCTTCATCAAGGCGTTTCTGATCATGCTTGTCATAAAAACGCTGTTTACCAGACATTAATCCCTGCACCGTCATAGCATGAGGCGTGTCACGCAGTTGTTCAGGGCTGTCAACACAATGCCTGTCGCTTTCGGCCAGTAATGCTTTGACGACCTCTCGCCACGGATGATCTTTCCACAACAGCTTGCGGGTAAAGCCATCGTCGAAGAACCGAGCGGGAGAGTGCGGTAATTTGACCTCCAGTAGCCGCACATGCAGACGGTTGTTGCGCTGATTTACCCAGCGCAGCGCTTCCTGTGCCGATTCAGGCGCAACCAGAATACGCAGCCTGTTACTCCCGACAGCACGCTCAATCGCACCGCGTCATTGCGCCTCTTCCGGTTTAACCTGTATCAGTTCAGCAACGAAAGGCAGTTCAGACTCATCCACGTTCAACGCTTTTGCCAGCTCGCTACGAAACGCCTGATAATGTGCGGGAAGGTTAGAATCCGGACGACGTGCGATCTCGGCGCGTTCATTTTCCCGTTTCCGAAGCTCTTCGGTAATGTGATGGCTAAGCGCACCTTTTTGATACGCTTCTTCCTGTTTCAATTTTATATCAACGGCGATCTGCTCACATCGGGCCTCGGCTTCATGCTGATTCGCCTCCAGCTGTGGTTGGCTCAGATCAGACGGCAATCCAAGGTTACGGGTCAACTGTTGATATTGACGCGCCAAGGTCTCTCGACTGCCGAGCGTTTTTTGCCAGTCCTTGATACGCTCGTTCAGCTCATCAATATTGGCACCGCCGACCTGGAGATAGCGCTGCATACAGTCGCTAACCACCTTTTTTTGCAAATCAAGCTGTGACTGGAGCTGTTCTTCGCTGGTTTGTGCCTCAGCGAGCCTTGAGTTAAGAAGGTTAATCTTTTCCCGCCAGAGGTGGCTTGCCTGTTGTGCAAACCAGAGGGGTAACAGCGATTCCAGCGTCTGCCAATCAGCCAGTTGACACTCTTGCTTTTGGTACTTCTCCCAGCTCAGGGCGACAGGTTGTAAAGACTGCTGTTGTTTGCGAGCGGTTTCCAGTTCCTGATGGATCTCGGTCAGACCATCAAAACTATTGGCCACTTCAGCCGCGCGCTCAAAGGCGGAGTGATCGTCTAACACCAGCTCGCGAAAAATCTCATCAATACTGTTGAGTTGTTTTAACCCTGCAGCCCGGTTTAACAATGTAAACGCGTTTTCCCCCACCTCGAAGAAATCCCGCAGGCGTGCCAGATACTGCTTTTTATTCGGGTATATCCAAAGCCCGATGGCTTCTTTTTCCATCTGTCGGAGCAAACGTGTCCCCCCCTCATGGTAAACGTTTAGCCAGTGCTCCAGCGTCTGGCCGGGATTATCACTGAACAGCCAGAGCCTTTTCATATCCGTCACGCTGGAACTGGTGGAATCAAACCACAATAACGCCCCCAGACGGACCTGTTTTCCTTCGCGCTCCAGCGTAGCGGCAATACCTGTCACGGTTTTACCCGGTCTGGCAATATGCGATTGCCCCTCACCGCCATCGCCGGGGCCGGATACGCCACGCACGTAAGAGATAAGATCCCTGTCGCTTTCATGACCGCCGGTTGAGGCAAGATTGTAGCGAGGATTGGCGCAGAGTAGCGTCATCAGGGCATCGACCAGCGTCGTTTTTCCGCTCCCGGTTGGGCCAATAACGGCTGTACCTTCCTGATGGATTGCTGCCTGATGCAATCCATGAAAACCGCCCCAGTTGAACAACTCAATACGGGTAAGAATGAAAGATTCCTTTCCAGCCAAGCCAGATACCTGATTCATACGTCCTCCTCGCTGCTATCCTTTTCTCGCGCGTCATTTGGAGAGGTTTGCTGGACAATTTGCTCTCGCAGCCATGCCAGTAATGCCTGAAGATTGATCGGATCGGCAAGATGAGCGATGATCGGACGGATGACGATCCGCTCATGTGCATCCGGCGACGTCACCAGCCCATGCCCCTTTAATTGATCCAGCAGGGTAAGCAATCGGGAGCGTTCTTTTGATTCACTGCCCGGGTCGCCAAGATAAATCTGGAGTTGAGGGAGAAGATCATCGATGGCGATCTGTGCCTGACTGGCACCGGTTCCGCTTTCCTGCTCCCAGGCCACAAAATGTTGGCGCAGTATGGCAACTAATAAAGATTGTTCCAGGTTAAGTCGTTGCCGCCTCACCAGAGGGTGGGCCCATTCATCCTGCGCAGGCGTTTCATCAAGCCTGACTTTGACATACAGCAGGCCCCGGATCTCATCAATGCCGATATCCAGATCGAGAGGCTCCAGAATACGAGTAACCTCTTCAGGATGGCTCAGTACGATGCGGTACAGATTAGGCTTACTAGCCTCTTCCAGCAGGCCGTATTTGAGCAATTCCTGAGTCGCTTCGCGTATTTTTTTTAGCGTCCGCGTTTCACTACTGGCCAAACTATCTTCAACCGACTCATCGGTAACCTCCTCATCCGATGGTTCTGGTTCACGGCCTGCATTTGCAGTAACGCTCCGGTTAATCAGCCTGTCAAAAAAGCCCGCCATACCTGTTACTCCCAATCGATATCCATTAATACCTGACTTTCCAGACCAGTGGTGGGCAGATTAAATCGCCAGTGGCGGCCTTCCCCATCACTAAGCTCAGCAAATTCACGTTGTGAATCAATAACCTCAATACCCGCTTCTCTCGCCATACCAATCCAGACGGCGAATGTTTCGAGATCGTGAGCCGGGGGCAACCGCGCCGCCAGTTCAGCCAAACCAACGGGGCGATTCTCTTTTGCCAGAAGCTGCAACGTCTGCTGAATCAACACTTCACGATCGAGGCCATTGAAGGCATCCCAGAAATCATCGCCAATCTGCGTTAAATCCGCCGCATGATTACTGAGATCCAACGTTTGCTCTGCTTCATCATCCACTTCTTTAAAACGTAAACGTTCAATAGCGGGGATGCCTGTTACCGCCACACCAACGGCAGGTAACGGCACCTCTTGTTTCCGAATCATCTGGCGCTGCCAGTCGAGTTTTAACGCCAGATTCAGAAACTCATTAAGCAAATGACCAACACGGTGATGTTCAGCAGCAAGACCGGTTTTCATGAAACCACGGACATCACGCTCGCTACGGGCGCGAGCCTGGAGGACAGTTTGCGATTCATCGACCAGACGTTTAACCAGCCAGCGCAGATCGTGACGCTGTAGACGGTTAAGCGCATCAGAAGCAGAAGGATGGCTAAGGATCACACGTAATCGTTCACTCATCACTTTAAGTTCAGAAGATTGACGGAGCTGTTGCTGAAAGCTGTCGAAAACTCTTCCTTCCGGCGTATTAAGCAGCGCGTCCTGATCGTTGAGCAGGCGTTCTACTATATCGCCGCGATGATATTGCTCACCAATAATGGATTGACGAAGAGCGCGGTCAGCCTCACGCCAGGAGTCTTCAACACGACGAAAGTCAGCCCTCAGGCTGGAAGCTAAATTGTAGACCTCACGAATATGCTCAACCGCCTGGTGCGTTTCCAGCACCTCAATATGCCCAACTTCTGCCTCCTGTAGTTCGCGTTCCAGTTCAGAAATACGACGACGTAAGGTTGCAACCCGGTTTGCCGGGTTAGGATTGAGCCGTGTTTCCAGGTTTTCAATTTCTCGCTGAACGGTGGACAAACGGGAAGCAGTAGAGGTCATAAAACGATTATCCAGAGACTCAACAAACGTAATCGCGACCTCAAGCGCATCGGTAGCAAAAATACGTCCATCCCGTTCGACAATTAAACGGCGTTTAATCCACTCCCGCAGTTCACGACTGGCCTGAAGAGATGGATTGTCCTGATTAATGTCATACTGTTCCTGACTCACATGCTCAATGAGAATACCGGAAAGAGACTGAATAGCTTCCTCAAGGGGAATGCCATCATGTGATTTTTCAAAAAGCGTTTTCAGGCAACTCAATACCAGTGGAGCACGGCGAGTGGCAAGGAGTATCCAGGCGGGATGCTGGTTTTTTGCTGAAATATAATTTTCTGTACGCTGCCTTGTGTTTTCTTCCATGTAGCAGAGCTTTCAAAATACTGGTTGAGGTACACAGACTACAATAATACTCTGTTGCAAATTTTATCTCCAGTAACCTGACCTGGGCAATCACATGAAAATCAGCTAAACCCCAGAAGAGCAGACATGTAGCCAACCGGGGTCGCTGCAATAAGCCGTCACGCTTTGATTCCCCCTTGACGTTTCACTGAATCCTGCCTGATTAGATTCATTGTAAGTCGTTTCAACACCGCCAGATTATGCGCTGCGTATCCCGTGCGAGCGCGCATCTGATCATCGGCGAAGGCCATATCCATGCACCGGTGCAGTTTGTTTTCCACACTCCTGTGTGCCCATACCACTTCTGCTATTTTTTCTGCATTTGCAAGCAAGCTACTGATATAAAAGCGGAACTCACGATTTGCTTTTCCCCGATACTCCCTGACGCTTTCAATAACTGCAAAACTCTGGAGCTCAGACCAGCGTTCTGGTTTGTAAAGACATTCCAGCGAACTGAAGTAATGTTCCGGGGATCTCATCTTCACAGAAATTTTCACGCCATTAGCATTCCGGTATTCGTATAACTTCCTTCTGTGGAGAGTAAACAATGCCCAGGATGCAATGGACGCTTGATCAGAAAAAACATCACGTTGCCGCATGGCGTGCAAGCGGCCTTGCCCGTGAACAGTACTGTGAACTTTACGACATTCCGTTTAAATCCCTGTGCCAGTGGCCGCAGGATGTCGCAAAAGCCGAAAAACGAGCCAGAGCACCTGAAATTATTCCAGTTTCAGTATCTGGCGCTTCCAGAATGGCTGATGACAGACCATTGTCGGATGAGCCTGTCACACTTTTCCTTCCCGGAGGTATCCGAATGTGCTGTCAGCCTTCTCAGTTAACCGATGTTTTCCGGGCTCTTCGCCATGCTGACGCCTGATAACGTATTCCTGGTCGTAAAACCCGTCGATATGCGCCGGGGTATCGATACACTGACACAGTTCGTCCAGAACGAACTTAACGCTGCATGGCATGACGGTACTGCTTTTGTCTTCACCAATAAAACCCGCTCCCGCATAAAAGTTCTCCGGTGGGACAAACATGGCGTATGGCTGTGTACCCGACGACTGCACCGGGGAAGCTTCCGCTGGCCCCGGAAAGGTGATGCCACATGGCATCTCACACAGGATGAGTTTCACTGGCTGGTCTGTGGGGTTGACTGGCAACAGGTGAAAGGGCATGGCCTGGCAAAATGGGTATACCAGGAAGAACCCGAAGATGCTCAGAGCAACGCAATAACTCAATGAAATATAATGAATATCCATGTGTGATGTCGTATAATCCATCGCATGGATATCTCGCTTCTCAGTACCACCCGTGACCCTGAACAGCTTCGCGCTCTGGCAATTGCCATGGTGCAAAAAGCTATGGCTGAGAGTCAAAATCTTGCAAATGTGGTGCAGGAAAAAGACCGGAATATTGCAGAACTTCAGAACCGTATCCGCATCCTGGAAGAGCAGATGAAGCTCGCACGCCAGCAGCGTTTTGGTAAAAAATGCGAATCGCTGGCCGGGATGCAGCGTTCCCTGTTCGAAGAGGATGTTGACGCGGATATCGCAGAAATCTCGGCGCATCTGGACAAACTGCTTCCTCAGACCGGGGACGAAGAAAAAACAACAACACGTCCTGTTCGTAAGCCCTTGCCTTCACATCTTCCCCGTGCTGAAAAGGTTATCCCGCCAGCTGAGGAACGTTGTCCTGACTGTGATGCCCCCCTGCACTTCATTCGCGATGAAGTCAGCGAGAAGCTGGAATATATTCCGGCACAGGTCGTGGTCAACCGCTATATCCGCCCGCAGTACAGCTGTCCCTGCTGTGAGAAAGTGTTCAGCGGAAAAATGCCGGCACATATCCTTCCGAAAAGTGCTGTTGAGCCATCGGTCATCGCACAGGTTGTCATCAGCAAATATACCGACCATCTGCCCCTGTATCGCCAGCAGCACATTTTCTCCCGAATGGGTGTGGAGCTCCCCGTCAGTACAATGGCGGATATGGTCGGTGTTGCTGGCGCTGCACTGGCCCCGCTGGCAAAATTGTTACGCCACGAGCTTCTGACACGGGATGTTATTCATGCAGATGAAACGTCCCTGAGGCTCCTTGATACCCGGAAAGACGGTAAATCCTGCTCCGGCTGGCTGTGGGCTTACGTCAGCGGAGAAAGAAGCGGTCCACCGGTCGTCTGTTTTGACTCGCAGACCGGACGGGCCCTCAGATATCCTGAGGCCTGGCTGCAGGGCTGGTGTGGCGGTACGCTGGTGAGTGACGGATACAACGTGTACAAATCTCTGGCGGATAATGACCCCGGTATTACATCTGCCTGTTGCTGGAGCCACGCAAGGCGCGGTTTCGCAAATCTGTATAAGGCCAGCAGGGAGCCCCGTGCAGCCATGGCGCTGAGAAAAATCGCCGGCCTTTACCGCATTAAGAAGCTCATCCGTGAACGTCCTGTGGAAAAAATACGGCAATGGCGACGACGGTATTCCCGGCCGATAGTGAATGACCTGTTTGCCTGGCTTGAAGAGCAGGAGCCGTGCTGTCCGCCCGACGGGCCATTAAATAAGGCGATTAACTATATTCTGAACCGGCGCGATGAACTGAGCTGCTTCCTGGGTGACGGAGCCGTGCCCCTGGACAACAATATCTGCGAGCGTGCTATCCGCCCGGTCGTTATGGGACGAAAAGCCTGGTTGTTCGCTGGTTCACTGATGGCCGGAAACCGCGCGGCACAGATAATGAGCCTTCTGGAAACGGCAAAACGTAATGGTCTGGAGCCACATGCCTGGCTGACAGACGTCCTGGCGCGTCTGCCGGAATGGTCAGAGAAGCGACTGGCAGAGTTGCTACCTCTTGAGGGCTTTACCTTCTCCAGGTGAGTGATACCTGCCGTCAGGTGTTTGTGCACCGGGCGATAACCTGCAGTCGGGAGTTGAACGCCTGACGACAGGAAATGGGCCAGAGCTGTATCCATGCGGGCTGACAGCGGATCAGAACCTGAATCAGCCCGGAGTCATTCCCGGGGCAGTACTACATCACCTGCCACCAATACCCGTGTCAGTACTTCGCGACCTGACGCAATTACCCGACTCAGCACTTCATAACCAGCCTCCAGTATCTGTCTGGCGATCGCCCCCGTGCAACAAAATAAATCAACCATCCTCAGATGGTGATCATTCGTATGCACCGCTGATGACGTGCACGAAAAATACGTCAATATGAG
>ERZ1026894.193-NODE-193-length-46993-cov-5.462482_pt1 | contig 46993 bp, 43 predicted proteins | sample MGYA00380177_ERZ1026894 | MGnify/ENA primary metagenome ERZ1026894 (study PRJEB33269, sample SAMEA4719813) | human gut metagenome | biome: human-associated habitat; feature: organic feature; material: feces | place: Cameroon | collected 2013-10 ... | reverse complement strand
GGTTGCGCATTGCCGAGAGCCTCGCTTGTTCTCGCAATTACTAACCGCGCAAGCACTCTTCACTCTCGAAATGAGATGGACAAAAACTCAAACCGCAACTCCGTGCGAGTGCTTGCTTGGTGAAAGCGTGCAAAGCACGCAAGCGGATAAACGAACACTTATTCATGGCGTTCTTATAAACGGTATGTGCTTATTCGGAGTGCGAGCCGCAACGGCGGCGAGAATATGAGCGCCGAGCTTGACGAACAGTACGAGAATGCGTGGCATTCTGTTGCGCAGCCGCCACGCAGGCGAAGTGGCATAATGAGAGAATTGCCCCTATCTATGCGAGTGCCGATTGTCTCCCCCGCAAACGATGGATAATCTTGTAAAGAATTGCCCCTAATTGAGTGGTGGGAGAAAAGCCCGAAAGGGAAAGAGGGGGCACATCTAATTTAGTGTTCTAAACATTCAACTCTTGTAGAGGACGAACGAAACACGTGAGGAAAGGGGAAGTTGTATTTAGAGTTCTAACATTCACACTTTGTAGAGGACGAAATCACACTCATTCAGAGCATTCTTATACACGGAATGTGCATATTAAAAGACGGAACACGAGCCGCAACGGCGGCGAGAAAAGCGAACGCCGAGCTTGATGTACAGTACAAGTGAGCGGACGAGTTTGGATTCTTTTCGTCCGCGAACGAGTGACATAAAAAGAGAACGATAGCAATCTATGCGAGTGCTGAGTGTGTCCCCACGCGGAGCGGACGCCGTGGGTTCCCTTTTAAGGGGGAACGGCGGTTGGGGAAACACGTGAGGAAGGGGGAAGTTGTATTTAGAGTACACGCCGTTCAGCTCTTGTAGAGGAAGAACAAAAGCCCGAAAGGGCGTAAAAAAATCCATCGACTGTTGCCGATGGATTTTGCGTTTGTGTTAATCTCGATTATCTAACCTTCTTTTCTTTTCTCTTCAAGGACTTGCAGAAGCAAAGACCGAAGAGGAGTTGCAACACACCGAGTCCCGCGGACACGATGAGCATATAGAAGCCGCTATCGATGACGTCTCTGAAGTAGGTAAGAACGTTGTTGTCCCACGCCTCTTGCAATGCGAGGAAGGGGCGGAAGAGCGCAACGATTGCGCCTGCTGCCAAGACGATGCTCATGATGAGGTTGTAGGCTCTGCCGTACTTCTTTCCGCAAGCGGATATGAGTGCGACGATGAAGTTGATGCCTGCAAGCGTAAAGACGAGCATCGGCAAGATTGTCAGAATGCCGACAACGGGTTCCTCAAAGTAGGCTTTGAATTCGGCAAAGTTTTGGATGAGAGTATTCCAGCAAGTAATACCGTCCAAATATCCGATTCCGAACAAACCGCCCTCGATGGTGATTGTGTTTGAGTTGACAAGATAGCCGACAACCGACAACGCAATAAACAGAAGCGACATAAGCATCATGGTGATGTTTCTGCCGATTCCGCTGTGTTTTGCAACGGCTTTCTTTTGCGGGACAGCCTCCTCGTTTGCGTTGGTATAGACCGGCTCGAAGTTGGTTTGAGGTTGAGTATATGCCGGCGCCTGCTGCACCAAAGTGGCGGGAGCTGTGTCGATTTTGTTGATTTTAACGCCGATGGTCACTCCGCAGCTGGGGCATTTGATACGATGCTTGTAGCCGTCGGGAAGCGATTCCATATTCGCAGGGGGCTCGAAACTGATTTCGGCTCTGCAACTGGGACATCTTGTATACATAGTCTATCTCCTTAAAAACTATTCTTTTGATATTATATTATTATCGCGCGTTAAAGTCAATGATAGTAACGGAAAAAATTTGCACAAATTTCACGCGCAAAAAACCGTATTGTTGAAAAAAATAAAGGAAAATTTCTTCAATCCGACGTTTATATATGCAAAACAGACAAATAAAAGCCGCATTATGTCAAAAGTCCGATTTTGAATGTCCGCAAAAAAGATGTGTTCAAGACGGACGTTCAACATATTTTTTTTGTTTTTTCTTCAAGATATTTTTTCACTCTGACGTAATCGGCGCAAATGGAAAGTATGTAGCGTTGCTTTTCTTCGTGAGAAAGGGTTTTCAGTTTTTCGGGATCGGCAAAGCTCGCAACGGGATTTGCGACGGTTTCGCCGTCCTTTTGAAGTTTGCAAAGTTTAAGATAAATTTCCTTTTGCGCGGGCGTTGCGCCTGCCGGTATGTTTGCTTCTTGTCTGTAATCGTTGCCGCACAGCCTTGCTTTTGCGCTCTTTGCAAGTTGTCGGACAATGCAGTTTTTGTGCTTTACGTTGCTCATGTTTTGTCTCCTTTTGCACATATTAGCACACTTCGCCCAAAAGGAAAGGCAAGAGCCAAAACAAGTCAAAATACGGCGTTATTCGTCTTTTTTCTTGCCGATGTTTTTGCGAATTTTCGAGCAAATAAGAGGCAGAACCGTCAGCCCCGAAACATAAGCGAAAACACCGAAAAACGACGCATTGCCACCCATGAAAAATTCGACGCAGCAAATAAAGCCTCCGCAAATTATTGCGGTTGCAAACAAGTCCAGAAGCGCCCGCTCGAAAAACCCGGCTTTTTTGGCGTATAGCAGTGCAAATACGCCTGCAACAAGCCCCGCCGCAAAGCATAACGCAAAGCAAATCGCTTGTGTTTTCGCATTTGCGCCGAGATACAACGTCGTCATTTGAAAATGCGTTTTGCAAACGATGTCGGCGAGGTTTGCAACGAATATTTCAGCGCGTTTACTTGCCCTTCGATTTGCAGTCTGCCCTCGGTTACGTCAAGATTTTTCACACACAGATTCTGCCCTGAAACGGTGAGGGTTTCGCCTTTTAGACGAATGACGACGGTTTTATCCGTGAATGTAGGCACGTCCATGACTCCCGTCACGCTCATTGCATGCAGGTGGTCGAGTTCGACTTTGTGCGCGGATGTTTGCACGGCTTTTTCGGCTTGGTCGATATTTTTCCGAGATTGATTTTTTGAAAAATCCATATTGCTCCTTTTGTGCGTGGCACAATTCATTGACAATAATATTAAAAAAGAATAAAATGTATGCAACATTATCGATAAGGAAGTGGCAGAAGTTGTCGCAATCAAGCAAAAAAACAGCCGAAAACCGCAATGATACTTGCCCAAAATGCGCAAATCAATGCGAAAGAACCGAAAGAAAGACGCATAAAAAAATGCGTTTCGAGATTGACCATTCGGCAAAATTTTATCCCATTATGTCCACCAAAAAAGCGCAGAGTCTTTTCAGAATATACGCTATTATGAACGAAACGGTGGACAAAGATAAATTGCAAATTGCGCTCAATGACGTTTTGCCGAGATTCGAGGCGTACAAAGTCAGACTAAAAAAAGGTTATGCGTGGCACTTTTTCGAATACAACGACGCTCCGTGCAAGGTTTTTGCCGAAGAAACGCTTTTGAAGCCTATAAATCCCGACGATACAAACGGTTATTGGTTCAGGGTGTCCGCGCTCGGCAACAAAATCGTGCTTGAAATATTCCACGCTCTCGCAGACGGCAACGGCGCACTCGCTTTTTTGAAAAGTATCGTCAAAAGATACAGAGAGTTGCTCGGCGTAGAAGTCGATGACGAGGGGACGATAGACTGGCAAAGTCAACCCCATCAAGAAGAAACAGAGGATAGTTTCGAGAAAAATTACAAACCTATTTCGCTCGGGCAAATGAATCTCAAAGCGCTTGCAGGCAAAGTGCCTCACCGCATAAAAGGCACGCTGTCAAAGGACGGCTATGAGGTGAGTGAGGGAGTTGCCGACTCAACCGACATCCTCAAAAAAGCAAAAGAGATCGGAGTTTCTTTTACGGCATACATTGCCGGCGTGCTTGCTTTTTCGATTGAGAAAACCTGCAAAAACAAAGTTCCGATTGCAGTGATGATTCCCGTCAACCTCCGCGCGCTTTATCCCTCAAAAACGATGCGCAATTTTGTAACGTTTGTGAGGGTTATATTTGCGCCGTCTTCCTTTGAAAGCGTTGAGGCGTGTGCAATCGAGGCGCAACGCCAAATCAAAGTTCTGACCGCAAAGGACAAACTCGACGCATTTATTTCGACAACCGTCAAAGCCCAAAGAAACTGGATTTTGAAGGTTGTTCCGCTGTTTTTGAAAACGGCAATATTGCGACTGGGAAGATTGTTTATGCGCTCTCGTCAAACCATCATTTTCAGCAATCTCGGCAATGTGGTTTCGCCACAAAGCATGGGAGTTGAAAGATATGTGCTGAATATGAACGTGTCGAAAAACAACACTCAAAATCTCGGCGCAATCACGACAAACGGTAAGACGACTTTCGCCTTTACGAGAGCGATAAAGGAAACGTCGCTCCCGAGAGAGTTTTTTGCAGAACTCGAAAAACACGGAATCGGCGTCAATACAAACGTTGCGCCTCAGGCGCAGTGATATTGTCCTTGCGGACAGTGATATTTGCGCCAAGGGCGCAAGTGATATTGCACATTGTGCAGTGATATTGCAACTCATTGCAGTTGCGGACAAATGAATGCCGCACGATGATATTCGCGCATGGCGTGGATTGCGAATATCGATAGTGCGGCTCTGTGCGCCGGCTACGCAACAACACGGCGCAGTCGCTTGTACTGTACGTCAAGCTCGGCGCTCGCTTGGCTCGCCGCCTTGCGGCTCGTGTTCCGTCTGCGAATCTGCACATATCGTGTACAAGTGCGCCCTGAATGTGTGTTGCTCAGGTGTGGGTATCCCACCCTTGTCATTTGACCGTGGGAATCTAGCCGTCAGGCGCACTCTGAATAGGCGCAATCAGTAAAAATACGAAATTTCAACCCAGAGGTATATATGAAACAACTAAATTCAAGCGAGCTTCGCAAACTCTATCTCGATTATTACAAATCAAAGGGACACGCAGTCATCGGATCTGCTTCCCTCATCCCCGAAAACGATCCCACCGTTCTGTTTACAACGGCGGGTATGCATCCGCTCGTGCCGTATCTTCTCGGCGAGAAGCATCCTGCGGGCAATCGTCTTACCGACGTTCAAGTGTGCGTGCGCACGGGCGATATCGACGAGGTCGGCGACGCAACCCACTGCACGTTTTTCGAGATGCTCGGCAGATGGTCGCTCGGCGACTACTTCAAGGAATATGCAATCGCCTGTTCCCATGACTTTTTGCTCAATCAACTGGAATTTGACAAGGACAAATTTGCCGTGACTGTTTTTGCAGGCGACGAAGATTGTCCTCGCGACGAGGAAAGCGCGTCGTACTGGAAAGCGCAAGGTATCCCCGAGGACCATATCTTTTATTGCAATAAAAAGCATAACTGGTGGGGACCTGCCGGCATAACCGGTCCTTGCGGCCCCGATACCGAGATGTTTATCGACACGGGCAAACCCAAATGCTCGGACGATTGCTCTCCCGCATGCGATTGCGGCAAGTACGTTGAAATCGGCAACGACGTGTTTATGCAATACTTCAAGAATGCGGACGGCACTTTCTCGCCCCTCAAACAGAAGAACGTCGACGAGGGCATGGGGCTTGAAAGAATGCTTTGCATTCTCAACGGATATAAATCGGTTTACGAAACAGACCTCTTTGCGTTTGCAATAAAGAAACTGGAAGAACTTTCGGGCAAGAAGTACGGAGAGGACGAAACCATGACGGTTGCGATGCGCATAATCGTCGACCATACTCGTACTGCAACGTTCTTGCTTGGTGACCCCAAGGGTATTTCTCCCTCCAACGTTGACCAAGGTTACGTTTTGCGCCGCCTTATCCGCAGGGCAATGAGATATTGCAGAACGCTCGGTATAGACGACAGTGCGCTCGTAACGCTTGCAAAACTCTATGTCGCAAAGTATGAAGAGGCGTATCCCTACATCAAAGAGAACGAGGGCAGAATCGTAAGCGAACTCGAAGCGGAAAAGGATAAGTTTGCAAAGACAATCGAGCAAGGGCTCAAAGAGTTTGATAAAATCGTGGCGCATTTGCCCGAAAATATGACGGTGTTCCCCGGCAAGACCGCGTTCAGACTTTACGACACATACGGCTTCCCCATCGAAATGACCGCAGAACTTGCAAAAGAGAAAGGCTATACGCTTGACAAAGAAGGCTATGACAAAGCGTTTGCCGACCATCAGGCACTCTCGAAAGCGGGTGCGGAACAAAAGTTTAAGGGCGGACTTGCAGACGGAGGCGAGCTTACCGCAAGACTTCACAGCGCAACGCACCTTCTCAACGCCGCGCTCAAAGTCGTGCTTCATGACGATACGATTCAGCAAAAGGGAAGCAATATCACATCCGAAAGATTGCGTTTCGACTTCAACTTCCCGCGTCCTTTGACCGCAGAGGAAATCGCCGAAGTCGAAAAGGTCGTCAACGACGAAATCGCAAAAGACAGTGAAATCAAACTTGAAGAAATGTCCGTCGAAGACGCAAAGAACGCAGGCGCAATCGGCGTGTTCGACAACCGCTACGGCGATGTCGTCAAAGTGTATACAATCGGTTTTTCAAAGGAAATTTGCGGCGGCCCTCATGCAAAACGCACGGGCGAACTCGGCAAATTCCGTATCGTCAAAGAACAATCGTCTTCTGCGGGCGTAAGACGTATCAAAGCTGTTTTGGAGTGATAAAACATGAGATGTGACACCCACGTCCACACCGACAATTCGCACGACGGAAAGGTGGCTCTTGACAAAATCGTTGAAATAGCAAAGGCGCAAGGTCTTTGCTATTTGTCTACGACGGACCACCTTGACTATGACTTCGAATACGGCAAAAATCGCGCGCCGGTGAGTTGGCCCAATCTCGATTTGGAAAAATACTACAAGACGTGGTCGGAAGCAAAAAAAGCACTTGACGATGACAAAAACAACACTTTAAACCTCTGTTTCGGCATTGAGGCAAGTTATGATTCAAGTCAAGCGGCAAAGGAAGCGTATCAAAAAGTCATTGCGAAATATCCTTTCGACGTGGTTATAAACTCGGTGCATTGCGTTGACGGATACGACGTGTATTTCAAAATGGCGTTCCTGTTCAAGAGCAAAAAGAGGGTGTATCGCAGATACCTCGAAACCATCTTGGAAAGCCTCGACGCCCCCTATCAATACGACATCGTGGCACACATCGGTTACATCGCTCACGGCGCGCCTTATCGTGACAAACTGCTTCGCTACAAGGACTTCCCAAACGAGATTGACGCGATTTTGAAGGGAATAATCGCACGCGGCAAAGCTATGGAAGTCAACTTCCACCACGAAATGGCACCTCAAAGGGATATTATCGAAAGATATTTCGAGCTTGGCGGACGAAAGATAAGTTACGGCTCGGACGCACACCGCGGAGATATTTGCAAAAATTTCGACGAGGCGTGCAAGATGCTCAAAGAAATCGGCTTTACGCATCTTTCGACTTTCGTCAGACATGAGGAAGTTCTTGTCCCTATCGAGTGAACGATTGAGCATGAAAACATTTGAAACCCGACACTACATTTTCAATTTTACCGAAAATTCTCTTGCGCATAAGGATATTGAAAAAATAGCCGAGACGCAGGAGAGATGTTTTGAGTACATTTGCAATACGCTTTGCACAACGCCGTCTTTCAAGATTCGTTACTATCTTTGCGATTCGCCCGAAGAAGTCGGGAGGGTGTACGGCGACAACGAGCCTTGCAACGGCTTTGCGGATATTCCCGACAAAATCTATGCGGTATACAACCAAGACGTCAAGTGCATAGGTTTTCACGAGGACGCGCACGTCGTGAGTTACACCATAAATCGTCCCGACAGTCCTGCGATCAGAGAAGGACTTGCTATGTATTTCGATCGTGTTTGGTGGGGGATTCCGAATATCGTTTGGACAAAACACTATATAGCAAAGGGCTTGTTTCTGCCTTTTGACGAGTTGCTTGACGAGGATTTTTTCTTTGAGAAAGACTGCGCATTGACATATCCCGTCGTCGGTGCGTTTACGGAGTGGCTTATTTTTGCTTACGGCATGGAAAAATATTTGTTGCTCTATAAGCAAAACAATATGCGCGATGCATTGCGGAGCGTGTACGGCAAAAGTGCGAAAGAGTTGAATCGAGCGTTTGTAGAGTACGCAAAACTGTTCGGTTTTGACGAGGCTTTGACAAAACGCGCGTCCGACTTGCTTGAAGAATACGGCATTCAAAGTCGAAAAATCGATATTTCGGACTAAAATATGCGCTTTGGCAGACAATATTACAAAATAAAATTTCTTGCGCACACGTTGACTAATTGTCAATCTTAGTTTATATTATATAAACGAAAAGCGAGGAAATCGCTTGCGTATGAGGTGCATTATGAAAAAGAATCTCGAAAAGATATTTACGTCTTGCTCTATCGTTGTGGCAATCATCCTTATCATGGTGCTTGTCGTCACGGCGTTCGGCGGGATAGAATCGACCGAATTCGAAAGCAAACTCGTGCAAGGTCTTATCATCACGCTCGCAATACTCTATCTCGTGCTTGCGGTGGTATCGCTTGTGCTTATCTTCGTCAACAGCGACGTCGTAAAGGAAATCACTCTGCGCCAGGAAAAAGGCGGTAGCGTGAGAGTATCCTCAAACGTCGTTACGAAATTGGTCAAATCGACTTGCAAACAGGTCGAAGGCGTAAAATGCCAAAAAGTCGTGCTTGTCAGCGACGAGTACGGCGTGCGACTCAAAGTCAACGTAAAAGTCGTGGACAAAGACGTTTTGGAGGCGGAAGTTTATTTGCGCACTTTGCTCGAAGACGTGTTCCTCGGTGAATTCGGATTCAAATTCAGCTCCATAGAAATCAAGGTTATGGCACTCACACCGAAATACAAGGCGGATCAAGCCGAAGTTCAGTCAAAGGTTGAAAAGAAGCTCGAACAGATGAAAGCGCAAGAGGCGAAAGCCGAAAATAAGGAAGTAACCGACGACACGCAAGAAAACTTGCCCGAAACGGAATCCGACGTCACAGTCGAAATCGACGAAACGCAAGAAGTGACGGAAGACGGTGCGGTCGACGCTCCGACGGAAGAAACTCAAAACGATGTCGAAAACGAAACTTCCGAAAAATCCGTCGATGCCGGCGAAGAAGATTCGGTTGAAAACGAAGAAGAAACCGCAGCCGAAAACAAGGCGGAATAATCTATAAGAATTAAGTTGACGCATACGCGTCAGGAGGAAACAATGAAAGAAGTTTATCTTACCCAGGAAGGTCTTGAGGAACTCAAACAAAGACTCGACTATCTCATCGTATATTTGCGTGAAGACGTTGCAAAGAAATTGCAACACGCAAGAGAACTCGGCGACTTGTCCGAAAACGCCGAATACGATGCGGCAAAACAAGAAGAGAGCCAAGTTGCTTCCGAAATCAAAGAACTCGAAGAACGTATCAAAAACGCCGTCATCATTGAGAAGAGCGGCAACCACAAGGTGTCTATCGGCAACGTCATCACCGTCGAATATCTCGGCGAACTCGACGACGAGGACGACAGAGTTATGACCGTTCAACTCGTGGGCGAAACGGAAGCGGACTTTGCAAAAGGCAAAATCAGCAACGAATCTCTTCTGGGCAAAGCTCTTTTGGGCAAAAAGTCCGGCGAAATCGTGAGATTTTCCACAGCGCACGGCGACGAGGAATACAAAGTCGTAACCATCAAGTAACAAACTTTTCAGTCAACACACTTGCGCCTGCTCTTTTGAGCAAGCGTATTGCTTTTTTATAGAGAGAATCAGAAATGAGTGAAGAAATCCGCAACGACGCACCCGTTCAAGAGAAAGAAACGGATGTAAACGAGGTGCGCAAGGTCAGAATCGCAAAACTTGACGAGCTTGTCGAAAAAGGCGAGAACCCGTTTGAAATTACGTCTTATGAGCGCACGACGACGGCAGGACAAATCCTTGCAAATTACGATGAATTCGAGGGTAAGGAAGTCAGTATCGCAGGCAGACTTATGTCCAAACGCATTATGGGCAAGGCAAGTTTCGGCCATATTATGGACAGCGACGGCAAAATGCAGGGCTATTTCAGCCGCGACGATATGGGAGTCGACGAGTACCAAGACTTCAAAAAGGTGGACGTTGGCGACATTATCGGCATAAAAGGCTTTGTTTTCAAGACAAAAACGGGAGAAATCTCCGTGCATGTCAAGAGTGCGACGTTGCTTTCAAAGTCGTTGCTTCCTCTTCCCGAAAAATTCCACGGACTTCGCGATCCCGAACTGCGTTTCCGTCAACGCTATGTTGACCTCATCGCAAATCCGGAAGTCAAAGAGGTGTTTGTCAAGCGCAGCAAAATCATCTCCACAATCCGTGAAGTGCTTGACAAAAAAGGCTTTATCGAGGTGGAAACGCCTGTGCTTAACACGCTTGCGGGCGGAGCAAACGCGCGTCCTTTCATCACGCATCACAACACGCTGGACATCGACATGTATATGCGTATCGCAACCGAGTTGCACTTGAAGCGCTGCATTGTCGGCGGCTTTGAAAAAGTGTACGAAATCGGTCGCCAATTCCGCAACGAAGGTATGGACACCAAGCATAACCCCGAATTTACCACAATCGAGCTTTATCAAGCATACGTTGACTACAACGAGATGATGAACGTCACCGAGGAGCTTTATACAGCGGCGGCGGAGCGCGTTTGCGGTGGCTTGGATATTGTGTATCAAGGCACTCCGCTTTGCCTAAAAACGCCGTGGGAACGTCTTACGATGGTGGACGCGGTGAAGAAGTATACGGGACTTGATTTTGACAACCAACCGCTTGAAGAACTCATTGCGGCAGGAAACAAAATGGGCTTGGATATGGCAAAAGATACGTCCTGGGGACATGCGCTGTACAACATCTTCGACGCATTTGTAGAAGAAAAACTTACAGGCCCCGTGTTTATCATGGACTATCCTGTCGAGGTCAGTCCGCTTGCAAAGAAAAAACCGTCGGATCCTCGTCTTACAGAGAGATTCGAGTTCTTTATTTGCGCAAGCGAAGGCGGCAATGCGTTCAGCGAACTTAACGACCCGATCGATCAACGTTCTCGTTTCGAGCAACAAATGCTCGCCAAAGCCAAAGGCGATGACGAGGCGCAACCGTATGACGAGGATTTCTGCACGGCTCTCGAATACGGCATGCCTCCCACGGGCGGTTTGGGCATCGGCATCGACCGTATGGTGATGTTCCTCACCGACAGCGCGTCTATTCGCGACGTGTTGCTGTTCCCGACAATGAAGCCTCTTGGCGACGGCAAAAAGAAAGCCGAATCAAAAGCAAAAACGGAAGAACCCGTAAAGAATGAAGAAGTCGCAAAAGACGAAGCGGAAACCATTGATTTTTCAAACGTCAAAATCGAGCCGATTTTCAAAGATTCGGTGGATTTTGAAACCTTTGCAAAGTCGGACTTCCGCGCGGTGAAGATTCTTGACTGCGTTGCAGTGCCCAAATCCAAAAAACTCCTCAAATTCACCCTCGACGACGGCGAGCGCAAGGATCGCGTGATCCTGAGCGGTATTCACGAATACTACGAGCCGGAAGATTTGATTGGCAAAACGGCGATTGCAATCGTCAACTTGCCGCCCAGAAAAATGATGGGCATCGACTCGGAGGGTATGCTTATCTCGGCGGTGCATGAAGAGGACGGACACGAGGGACTCAATCTCTTGATTGTCGACAGACATATCCCTGCGGGAGCAAAGCTGTATTGATTGGCGTAGATAAAACAAACGGGCAGTTGCAAAAACAAACTGCCCGTTTTTTGAAAGCAGATAGATTTTTGCGGACAAGAGGAGAACAATATGCAGGTTGAATTGAGAAACTGGCGGTTTGAAGATAAAGAAGAACTGATTGCGATTTGCAATGCAGACTCCTAAAATTCCCCTCTCTTCACGGGGGATTTTTCTTTTGTATTCCTTTTGCGGGCACACACGCAATGCGCGCAAACGAGCGATTTCTTTAGATATTTTTAAGTTGAAAAACATTTTTATTATGATATAATCTATTTATAAATATATTTGAGGTGGACGATGAGTTTCAACATCTTGATGGCAGAGGACGACGAAGATATAGTCAAATTGCTCAAATTGTACCTTGAAAACGAGGGCTTTTCCACGTTTTGGGCAAAGGACGGCATGGAAGCAACCGAGATTTTCGATAAGGAGAAAATCGACCTTGCGCTCGTCGATATTATGATGCCCAGAATGAACGGCTATGAACTGACCAAATACATTCGTCAAAAGAGTAATATTCCAATCATTATACTGTCTGCGGCACAGCTTGACAGCGACAAGATTCTCGGCTTGAATCTCGGTGCGGACGACTATATGGTCAAGCCGTTCAATCCGCTCGAACTCGTTGCACGCATAAACGCGAACTTGCGCCGTTTCTACAAACTCGGCAATATGCAGGAAGAAGATGACGGCAAAATCAACATCGGCGAGCTTACCCTCGACACAAACACGCTTACGCTTGAAAAGAACGGCGTGCCGGTAAATCTTACCGCGACGGAGTATAAGATATTGCTCATGCTGATGAAATCGCCGGGAAGAGTTTTCACCAAAATGCAAATATACGAGGAAGTCAACGGCGACTATTACGCCAATGACGACAACACCATGATGGTGCATATATCAAACCTCAGAGATAAGATCGAGGACGATCCGAAAAACCCTCGATATATAAAGACGTTAAGAGGACTCGGATATAAGATTGAAAAACAATAAAACAACCAAAACAAGCGATTATACATGCGAAAACGATATGTTAAGTGTCGATTCGGACAAAAATCGCAAAAACGGTGTGGTGAACGAAAAGCGGAAAACGCCACCGAAAATCGACAACGCAAGTTTTCTTGCGTTGCTTATTCGTAGTTTTATTTCTTTCTCGCTTATCATAATTCTGGGCGTCGTCGCAATTTATGCGGTGGCACAGTGGGCTTTTTCGGAAGACGGTATAAACATCCGACAAAAAGTGGTTTCCGACTATGAAAAAGAACTTCAAAGCGGCAATTATTCGAAGATTCCAACAAGCAGGTTGCTGGGCAAATCGGGCTGGCTTGAAATAGTCACGGCGGACGGGAAAACGGTGTATTCCACACTGGACGCCTCCAACGAATATACGGTCGGAGAACTCGATTGTATTGCCAGATACAACCAAAGCGAGCGCAGAGAAGTGCATAATTTCAAGCTCGAAGCAAACAAGTACAATTATCTCATCACAATCAGCTATCGCGATAGCGAGGGCAACAAGCAAGAGAGATATTATCTTTTGAGCAAGGACGACAGGGCGGTGTACAACATCGTTTCCTCATCCATTTCGACAACAAAAACGAGCTTTACGCAAAAGGAATACGATTATCTCACCTACAATGCGACGCACGGCGACGAGCGTCTTTTCCGCTTTTCGTTCAAGGGTGCGGACGGCGTGGATTATTATGCGGTATATGTTGACGAAAACATCAACAACAACACCATGATTTATCTGTTTATAGTGATTGTCGCACTCGGCATTGTGGCGTTGTTTGCAACCGTTATGGTATTTTATATCCGATACATCAACAAACACGTACAAAGACCGCTTGCCGTGCTGTCATATGCGATGACGACATTCCCGTCGCAAGAAAAACACGAGCATTTGAATTATAAAGGTTCAAAGGAATTCGAGCATCTTTACGACAGCTTCAACGAGATGGTGGACATTCTCGATGCAAGCGAGGCGCAACGTCTTGCTCTTGAAGGGGACAAACAGCGTATGCTTGCGGGCTTGTCGCATGACCTCAAAACGCCTATAACAATAATTCAAGGGTTTGCAAAAGCAATAAAAGACGGACTTGTGAGCGATGCCGACAAGCAAAAATATTTGCAGATTATTTTTGCAAAATCCAATCAAATGGCAGAGCTTGTCAATCAGTTTTATGAATATAACAAACTCGAACATCCGGATTTTGCGCTTGAGAGAAAACCGTGCGACGTTGCGGAACTTGCAAGAACTTTTCTTGCCGGCATATATGACGAATTCGAAGTGCAAGGTTATGTCCTCGACGCACAGATATGCGAAGAACCGCTCGTTTGCAATGTCGACAAAGGGCAACTGCAGCGCGTATTCGAAAACCTTACGGGCAACTTTTTCAAGTATACGCCGCAAGGTTCTACATTGCGCTTTTGCGTGCAAAAAGAGGGAGATAAAGCCAAAATCTCGCTTGCGGACAACGGCCCCGGTATAAACGACGACTCCAAAGCAGACGTATTCGAAGCGTTTGTCGTGGGGGAAAAATCTCGCAACAAACAAGGTTCGGGGTTGGGACTTGCCGTGTGCAAAAAGATTGTTACCATGCACGGCGGTACGATAGAGCTTGCAAAAGAGCCGACACAAGGGTTTTCGACAGAATTTGTCGTTACGCTCGATTTGATAAAAGAGGAAGAAGAATGAAGTTTGTTTCGTCGACGCCCGCAAAATTGAATTTGTCGCTTGCCGTGACGGGAAAAAAAGACGGGCTCCATCGATTGGATATGATTATGTATCCGTATGAAAAATACGAAGACCGAGTCGAATTTTATCCCGTTGAAGGAAAAGTCGGATTCGATGTTTCGATAGCGGACGGTTTCGACGGATTGGACAAGGACAGATTTCTTGCGGTTGAAAACCCAAAATTGCAAAACATCGCAAAGCATTTCGATGTCGGCGGGACGCTTGTTATTTTCAAAGGAGTTCCGCTCGGAGCAGGGCTTGGCGGCTCGTCCGCAACGATTGCCTGCACTGTCAAAGCGGTGGCGCAATACCTCGAATCAAAAGCGGGGAACATCCGTTTAGATGTTGATTTTTTGCTGTCTTTGGGCAGCGACGTGCCATATATGGTCAAAGGCGGAGTATGCCGTGTTTCGGGCGTCGGGGAGGTTGTCGAGCGGCTTTCGGACAAAGGGAAGATAGATGTTTGCGAGATAATTGCCGACGGAGGAAGCGACAGCGGCGCATGCTACAAACTTTTTGACCGGATTCACGGCGAAAATTTCAATTTGCAAAATATCCCTACGTCTGTCGACGAGGCACTTTGCGCTTTGCGAAACGACCTGTTCGAGCCTGCCTGCCTTTTGAATCCTCAAATTAAGCAAGCATACGACGCTTTGAAAAAACAAGGATTTGACAAAGTTTTGATGTCCGGAAGCGGAAGCACGGTTTTTGCAATAAAAGGATTTGAAGAATAAAAACGTACAAAAACCCGAAAAAAAACTCGATTTTTTACATTTTTCAAAAAATGATATTTGCAAAATTTGCATTTTTGCAAAAAAATTATATATTTGCTCTTGTGTGCGGGCGTGTTTTTTGTTACAATAAGTGTAAATAATATTAGAAGTATATCCCCAAAAAATGAGGGGGTTTGCTTTTGGAGAAAGTAATGGCAAAACAAAAAGACAGTTATGCAAGCTATTTGTTCCATGAAGGCACAAATTATCAAGCGCATAAGATGTTTTCGCCCGCCCCGAGCGTGGAGGACGGAGTCGACGGCTGGGATTTCGCCGTGTGGGCTCCCAACGCCTCCTCCGTATCGGTTGTGGGCGATTTCAATGATTGGGATGTCAACGCAAACCGCATGCAAAGACAAGACGACGGCGTGTGGACGACTTTTATTGCGGGAGCAACTCAATTTCAGGCGTACAAATACGCAATCACGTCCGAAAAAGGCGAAACATGCTTCAAGTGCGACCCGTATGGTTTGCATTTTGAAACCGCACCCGCAAACGCATCCAAACTCTATGACATTTCCGGCTATCGCTGGAAAGACAAGAAATGGATGAGAGAGAGGGAAAATTTCAATCCTTACGGCTCGCCTGTCAATATTTACGAGATTCATTTCGGTTCGTGGAAAAAGTACGCCGACGGCAACTATATCAATTACAGCGCGATGGCGGACGAGCTTATCCCGTATGTCAAAAAGATGGGCTACACTCACATCGAGGTTATGCCTCTTACGGAATATCCCTTTGACGGAAGCTGGGGATATCAGACGACGGGCATGTTTGCGCCGACTTCCCGTTACGGAACGCCCAAAGACCTTATGGAGTTTATCGATCGTTGCCACAGAGCCGGAATAGGTATTATTCTGGACTGGGTGCTTGCGCATTTCCCGCGCGACGAGCAAGGATTGCGACTGTTTGACGGCACGCCTCTTTACGAATATGCCGACCCGCGCAAGGGCGAACATAAGGAGTGGGGCACAATGGTGTACGATTTCGGCAAAAACGAAGTCAAATCTTTCCTCATTTCGGCGGCAATGTTCTGGTTTGACGTCTACCACATCGACGGAATTCGTTGCGACGCCGTTGCGAGCATGCTCTATCTCGACTACGGCAGAAAGGACGGAGAGTGGGCACCAAACCAATACGGCGGCAACTACAATCTCGAAGCAAAGGACTTCTTGAAACAGATGAACACCGCAATACTTTCAAAGTATCACGGCGCGCTCACCGTTGCGGAGGAAAGCACCGCTTATCCAATGATAACCAAACCCGCTTATGACGGAGGTTTGGGCTTCAACTTCAAGTGGAACATGGGGTGGATGAACGACAGTTTGCATTATCTGTCCCTCGATCCGTTCTTCAGAAAGGACAATCACAACAATCTTACTTTTGCAATTACATACGCTTATAGCGAAAATTATATTCTTCCCATCTCCCACGATGAGGTCGTACACGGCAAATGCAGTATGATAAACAAAGTGCCGGGCGATTACGATCAAAAATTCGAGGGGCTGAAAGCGTTTTACGGTTTTATGATGGGACACCCCGGCAAGAAACTCAATTTCATGGGCAACGAGTTTGCGCAGTTTATCGAATGGAACTATGCCCAACAACTCGACTGGTTCTTGCTGGATTATCCTCGTCACCGCACCTTCCAGAAGTTTATGAAAGACCTCAACGCTTTCTATCTCGAAAACAAAGCGATGTGGCAACTCGACTGCACGTATGACGGGTTCAAGTGGATTGTCGTCGATGACAATTCGCAAAACGTGTTGTCCTTTATGCGCAAGGCGGCGGACGGTGAATACGTGATTTGCATAATCAACTTTTCACCCGTCGAAAGACTCAAATACGTTATGGGCGTTCCCGAAAACGTTACGTACAGAACGGATTTGTATTCCGCACTCAAAAAGTACGGCGGCGAAGAGGAAAGACGTCCCTCGTTCAGAGCGAGTGCAAAGCCCGCGCACGGATATCCGTATTCAATCAAAGTCAATATTCCCAAAAACTCGGTTATGTTTTTGAAACCGGAATATAAGGAGGAAAAATAAATGAGCAAAATTTCCAAAAAGGAATGTATCGCAATGCTTCTTGCAGGCGGACAAGGCACTCGCTTGGGTGTGCTTACATCCTCCGTCGCAAAACCTGCCGTGCCGTTCGGAGCGAAGTACCGTATCATCGATTTTCCGCTTTCAAACAGCATCAACAGCGGTATCGATACAATAGGCGTGCTTACGCAATATCGTCCCTTTGAACTTCATCAATACATCGGCAACGGGCAACCGTGGGATTTGGACAGACTCAGCGGCGGCATCTATGTTTTGCCTCCGTATATGGGAGCAAAATCCGGCGAGTGGTACAAGGGCACCGCAAACGCAATTTATCAGAACATAGACTTTATCGACAATTATAGCCCTGATTATGTCGTGATTCTGAGCGGTGACCACATCTACAAGATGGATTATCACGACATGCTCAAAGAGCATAAACGCAACAATGCCGACTGCACTATCGCAGTGCGCGACGTGCCTATCGAGGAAGCAAGCCGCTTCGGTATCCTCAATCTCAAAAAGAACAGCAAACAAATCGAAGAATTCGAGGAAAAACCAAAAAATCCGAAAAGCACAAAAGCGTCGATGGGCATCTATATATTTACGTGGGATAAACTTCGCAAATATCTCATCGAGGACGAAAACGACAAAACGAGCGAAAACGACTTTGGCAAGAACATCATCCCGAAAATGCTTGCGGACAGCCAAAGAATGTATGCGTATCAATTTGACGGATATTGGAAAGACGTCGGCACAATTTCTTCTTTGTGGGAAGCAAATATGGATGTCCTCAAAGGGGAAGAGTTGCATCTTGACGATGACAAGTGGAAGATTTACGCACGCAACAACGCCGAGCCGCCGCACTATGTCGCACCGACCGGCAATGTCAGCAACTGCCTTGTCAGCGAAGGCACCGTCATCAACGGTACTGTAAAAAACAGCATCATCTCAAACTCCGTCAAAATCGGCAAAGACGCTTATATCGAAGATTCCGTCATTATGCCGGGCGCGGTTATAGAGGACGGGGCGGACATCAGATATTCCATTGTCGGATGGAACGCAACCGTAGGCAAAAACTGCATGGTCGGCGAAACTCTCGAACATTGCAATCCCGGCGAGTGGAAGATAAGCGTCATTGCGCCGAATTACAATCTTGCTCCGAATTCCGTTGTCGGCGCAAACGAAATGATAGGTTAAGGAGGGGAAAATATGAAAAACAATACCATGGGCGTTTTGTTCGCATCCGATCCCGACAGCCATCTCAACGATTTGACGATTCATCGCACCACGGCGTCGTTGCCGTTTGGCGGAAGATATCGCCTTATCGACTTTACGCTGTCAAACCTTGTGCATGCCAACATCACCACGATAGGCATCGTCACTCGCAACAACTACAACTCTCTTATGGACCATCTCCGCATGGGCAGAGATTGGGACTTGAACAGAAAAAACAGCGGACTCACGCTTTTCCCGCCCTTTGCGTTCAACAGCGAACACAAAGTGTATAAAGGCAAAATCGAAGCGTTGTTCAACCTCCGCGGCTACCTTATGAACAACAACGAGGAGTATGTGGTGATTTCAAACACCAACATAGCCTACAACATCGACTTCGACGAGGTGGAAGCATTCCATATAGAAAAGGGTGCGGATATCACCGTCCTGACATACAGCACCGACGATGTGACGCCGCGCAAGTTTGTCATTACGTCCGACAAAAATCATCGCATAACGGATATGCGCTATGCGGTTGCAAGCGACACGGGCAAACAACAATGCAACCTCAATATCTATTTTGTGAAAAAGGACTTGCTTCTCTCCCTTGTGGACAACGCATATGCGCACGGTTGCTATGATTTTGAAAAGGATATATTGCAAGAGAATTTGCAAAACCTCTATATCATGAACTATGAAGTCAAGGAATATGTCGCCGTCATCGACCGTATTCCCACATACTTCAAGCGCAGCATGGATCTGCTCAAACCCGAAGTGAGAGAGGAGTTGTTCTACAAACACTCAACCATTCTCACCAAGGTCAAAGACAGCGTTCCCGCCAGATACAAAGAGGGTGCAAACGTCAAAAATTCCATAATCGCAGACGGTTGCGTCATCGACGGTACGGTTGAAAACTCAATTCTGTTCCGTTCCGTCAAGGTCGGCAAAGGTGCCGTCATCCGCAACTCAATCGTCATGGAAGACACCATCGTCATGGACAACGCCTCCCTCGACTACACCATCACCGACAAAGACGTCATCATTCAGCCGGGTAGGGTGTTGAGTGGGTATGAGACTTATCCGATGGTGGTTGTCAAAGGCAAAGTCATTTAAGCGCACTATTTGGCGTGATACCGCGTCATCGCACCTCGTTCGTCAATTCACGTACGGCTTAGTACGTTAGGATTGCCGCTCGAGGAGCGCTTCCTTGTCTGACGCACAAATATCGCGCTTAAATATAACTGATAATTGCGTTCAAACAAACCAAATCGGGTGCGGGTGTTCCCGTCATCAATTATTAATTAGCAATGAGGACAGTTTATGAAAATATTATTTGTTGCATCTGAAGCAATGCCGTTTGTTCGCTCGGGCGGACTCGGAGACGTTGCGGGCGCGCTTCCCAAAGCGTTCAACGCTCAAGGTCACGATTGCAGAGTCATCATTCCTTTCTACAAAGAGGAAATCAAAGAAACCTATCGCGACTCGTTCAGATTTGTTGCGTCTACGTTTGTGGATTTGAGTTGGCGTCGTCAATATTGCGGCGTATACGAAGCGACTTATGACGGTGTGACCTACTACTTTGTAGATAACGAGTATTATTTCAAGAGGAAAGGTCTTTACGGACACTTCGATGACGGCGAACGCTTTGCGTTCTTCTCAAAAGCCGTTCTTGAAGTGTTGCCCCTCATCGATTTCTTCCCGGACGTGCTTCACGCAAACGATTGGCATACGGCGTTGACGCCCGTATTCCTCGATGTGTTCTATCGTGCGAGCGAAGAGTATCAACACATCAAAACCGTGTTTACGATACACAATATCGAGTTTCAAGGCAAGTACGGCGACAACCTCATCGGCGATATTCTCGGATTGCCGGAATGGGCGCGTCCGCTTGTTATGAACGGCGATTGCGTCAACTTTATGAAAGGCGGCATCGAATCGGCAAACGCAGTCACAACCGTAAGCGAAACTTACGCGCAAGAGATTCTCGATCCGTTTTATTCTTATGGCCTCGAAGGCATACTGTCCAATCGCAGATACAAACTTCACGGCGTTGTCAACGGCATCGATCAGACGTTGTACGATCCCAAGACGGACAAAAAATTGTTTGCAAATTACACGGTCAGGAATTATGCCGTCAAGAAAGCCGAAAACAAGAAGGCTCTTTGCGAGATGATAAATTTGCCGTTTGACGAAAATCGCCCGCTCATCGCAATGGTGACAAGGCTCACCGAGCAAAAAGGCCTCGATTTGGTCGGCACGGTTATCGACGACGTTATGCGTGCAGACGTACAAGTCGTAGTGCTCGGCACGGGCGACTGGAAGTACGAGAATATGATAAAATCCGTGCAGGAGCGTCATCCCAACAAATTCAGGGCGATCCTTGCGTTTTCAAGCGATCTTGCGAGCAAGATTTACGGTGCAAGCGACATATTCCTCATGCCGTCAAAATTTGAGCCGTGCGGACTGTCGCAGCTTATTGCAATGAGATACGGAACAGTCCCCGTCGTCAGAGAAACGGGCGGTTTGAAAGACACCGTGCCTGCCTTCAATCCCGAAACGGGCGAGGGTAAAGGTTTCACCTTTAAGACCTACAACGCATACGATATGCTCGACGCGATTTGGCGCGCTTATGCAACCTACAACGACAAAGACAACTGGGACAAGATTGTCAAAAACGATATGAAATCGGATTTCGGTTGGAATGTCAGCGCAAAGAAATATATCGATATTTATCAAAATCTTTGATAAAACATAAAATAGTCGTTAATGGTCGTTACACCGATCGGACGGCGCATAAATAAGAAAAACTAATTATCTTTCGTCCGGGGGAAAGCGGAAGGAAGGAAAGGATATGAAATTCAATATTACGCAAAAGGAAATCGAAAACGGTATTTCCGGCGTGCTAAGAAGCTATTTCGGCGTCAAAGCCGAAGACGCCAGCAAGGCGCAAATCTACCGCGCGACTTGTATGGTTATAAGAGATTTGCTCACGTCCGAGCGCGTCAATTTCAAAAAAGAGTGCCGCGCACAAAACGCAAAACAAGTCTACTATATGTCAATGGAATTTTTGCTCGGCAGATCCCTGCGCAATCATCTTTTCAACATGGGTATCACCGACGAAGTTACAAAAGCGGTTGAAAGTTTCGGCGTTAAGATGGACGAAATCTATGCGTTTGAACCCGATGCGGGGCTTGGCAACGGCGGTCTCGGCAGACTTGCCGCCGCATATATGGATTCGCTCACATCTTGCGATTATCCTGCAAACGGATTTTGCATTCTCTATGATTACGGCATTTTCAAGCAAGTTATCGTTGACGGTTGGCAACTCGAACAACCCGACGATTGGCTCAAAATGGGCGATGTATGGCTCAATCCTCGTCCCGAAGAAACTTATCAGGTCAAATTCGGCGGTGTAGTCGATCAGAATTGGCAAGACGGCAAACTCACCGTTACGCAAAGAGATTGCACCGTTGTAAACGCAGTGCCGTACGATATGAACGTGTCCGGCTACAACACCAACGCAGTCAATCGTCTTAGACTTTGGAAGTCGCAGGCTCCGCAAGATTTCGATATGGATATGTTCAGCAAAGGCGAATATATCAAAGCGAGCGCGGCAAAGGCGATGGCAGAATCCATCAACAAGGTGCTTTATCCCGCCGACGATCACATCGAAGGCAAATCCTTGCGCCTTAAACAGCAATACTTCTTTGTGTCGGCGTCAATTCAATCGATTTTGCGCCGTCACTTGAAGTTCAATCCGAGCCTTGACAATCTTGCAGACAGAGTTGCTATCCACATCAACGACACACACCCGACCCTTTGTATTCCCGAACTCATGCGTCTTCTTCTTGATGAGTACGGTTACGGCTGGGATCAGGCGTGGGACATTGTGACGCACGTCATTTCCTACACAAACCACACCGTTATGGCGGAAGCTCTCGAAAAATGGCCGCAAAGTCTTTTCCAAAGCCTGCTTCCCAGAATTTATCAGATCGTGCAGGAAATCAATCAGCGTTTCTGCGGCGAATTATGGGAGTTCTATCCCAACAACTGGGATGTCGTCAACCGCAATGCAATCCTTTCAAACGGTCAAGTCAAGATGGCAAATCTTTGCCTTGTGACGTCGCACACCATAAACGGCGTAAGCGCGCTTCACAGTGACATTCTCAAAAACGACGTTTTTGCAGATTACTACCGCATGCATCCCGAAAAATTCACCAATGTCACCAACGGTATTACGCACAGACGTTGGGTTGCGCAGGCAAATCCGCGCCTTGCGACTCTTATCAATGACCTCATCGGTGACGGTTGGCTCAAAGACGCCGACAAATTGCAAGATCTTCAAAAGTATATGGGTGACAGACAAGTGCTCGATCGCCTTGCCGACATAAAACATCAAAACAAGCAAGACCTTGCAAAATATATCCTCGAACACAACAACGTGGTCGTCGATCCGAGCAGTATTTTCGATGTGCAGGTGAAGAGATTGCATGAGTATAAACGCCAACTTCTCAACGCGCTCAACATTCTCGATTTGTACTTGCAAATCAAAGAAAATCCAAACCTCGATATTCAACCGCGCACTTTCATTTTCGGCGCAAAGGCGGCAAGCGCATACTATATGGCAAAGCAAATTATCCGCTTTATCTGCGCACTCGGCGATCTTGTCAACAACGATCCCGATGTCAAGGGCAAGCTCAAAGTCGTGTTCCTTGAAAACTACCGCGTATCTCTTGCCGAAATCATCATGCCTGCCGCCGAAGTCAGCGAGCAGATTTCCCTCGCAGGCAAAGAGGCAAGCGGCACGGGCAATATGAAGTTTATGATAAACGGCGCGCTCACAATCGGTACGCTTGACGGCGCAAACGTCGAAATACACGGGGAAGTCGGAGACGGAAACATCTTCCTTTTCGGTATGCTTGCCAATGAGGTCGAGGAACTTTGGAAGAAAGGATACAATCCCTCTCACTACTATCAGACAAACCCGCGTATCAAACGCCTCATCGACACTCTGCGTCAAGGCGTCAACAACATATCTTTCGGTGAAATAGCCGACTCGCTCACAACAGGGCGCGGAGGTCAACCCGACAGCTATATGGTTCTTGCCGACTTTGACAGCTATTCTGCTGCTCAACGTCGCGTGAACGACACTTACCTCGACAAAGAAACCTGGAACCGCATGTCCCTTGTCAACATTGCCAAAGCAGGCTTTTTCGCAGCAGACAGGTCGGTGGAGGAGTATGCCACTCGCATATGGAACCTTCAAAAAGTGCACAAATGAGCAAATAGCTGTGTCAAGCACATCTCGTCCAAAAATCACGTACGCATAGTACGTTGGGTTTTTGTTCGAGATGCGCTTTCCTTGCTCTTTATCTCATTTGAGCACTTTTCCAACAAAAAAATTTTGCAAAACAAACATCATAATTCATATTAATTGAGTATGTACAATCCTTTGCTCAACAAAAAGCCGTATGGCGCAAGCGTGCAAAATCAAGAAACACGCATAACTTTTCCTGTCGATAACTCTCTTCAAATCAAGAGAGTTTTTGTCGTCTTGCGACAAGTTTTCGCAGATGACGGAGAGGTTGCAGGCGATTGTCTGCGATATGAATTGCCCTATTCGCACAGCGACGAAACGCAAGACTTTTTTGTCGGAGCATTTTCGATTTCACAATGGGGCATTTGGAAGTATCGCTTTGAAGGTGAACTTGCAGACGGTGAACTTGCGTTTTTCGGAAGAGGACTTGACGGCGTTGCCATAAGAGGTGATTGGTTGCCTGAATGGCAGTTGACCGTCACAAAATTCGACTATAAAACCCCGAATTGGGCAAAACAAGGCGTAACGTATCAAATATTTGCAGACAGGTTTTGCAAAGTCGGCGACAAGCCTTTTACAAAAAAGGGCAGGTTGCACGGCGATTGGTATGAGCGTCCCGACATCGCGGAGGACGGCAAAGATTATCGCGCGGACGACTTTTTCGGCGGCAATATCAACGGTATTATTTCAAAACTGGATTATTTGCAATCCCTCGGTGTGAGCCTGATTTACCTTTCGCCTATTTTCGAGTCTTGCTCGAATCATCGCTACGACACCGGCGATTATCTAAAAATAGATCCGCTTTTCGGAACGGAAGAAGAGTTTTCGAATCTGATAGAAAAAGCAAGCGAAAAAGGCATAAAAATCATGCTTGACGGAGTGTTTAATCACACCGGTTCGGACAGCAGATATTTCAACAAATACGGCACTTACGACAGCCTCGGCGCATACCAAAGCAAGCAGTCGCCTTATTACGATTGGTACTTCTTTTCGCAATATCCGAACAAATATGCTTGTTGGTGGGGTAGCACGGTTGTGCCAACCGTCAACAAGAGTTCAAAGGGTTTTTGCGATTTGGTTTTAGGGGACGGCGGCGTCATTGACAAGTGGTCAAAGTTGGGAGTCGAAGGCTGGAGGCTCGACGTTGTGGACGAGTTGCCCATAGACTTCACCGACAAACTTTGCGCTCGCATAAGGAGCGAGGGCGAAGATATGCTCATAGTCGGAGAAGTGTGGGAGGACGCTTCAATCAAGATAGCATACAGCAAGTGGCGTCCCTATTTTATGGGAGAGCAACTGGATTCCGTCATGAATTATCCGTTCAAAGAGGCGATTTTGGACTATGCGCTCACGGGAGATAAAAATGTGTTCATCGCCGATGTCACAGCCATTTTGGAGCATTATCCAAAGCAGTCGCTTGACGTGTTGATGAACCTTATCGATAGCCACGACACAATTCGCGCAATCTCGGTGCTGTCGGGCATAAAAGAGCCTTGTTCAAAAAAAGATAGGGCGGATTTTGTTCTTTCAGACAAACAATACGAACTTGCAAAGCGCAGACTGAAACTTGCGAGCGCGCTTCAATACACGCTACCGGGGGTGCCGTGCGTCTTCTATGGCGACGAGGCGGGCAAGCAAGGCTTTGAAGACCCCCTCAACCGCGGCACGTATCCGTGGGGAAGAGAAGACGCCGATTTGATTGCGCACTACACAAAACTCGGAGAAATTCGCAAACAGTATCCTCAATTCTTGCAAGGAGAAACGCACTTCGTTTCAGATTCCGACAAACTCGTTTTCGAGCGTGTTTGCACCGACGGAGTATTGCGAGTCGAAACGCAAGGTTTGTGGCTTTCGATAAGCGTAAACGGAAAAGTTGTGATGACAATTAACAAATAAAATATTTATTGTGTGGCATTGACCCATGCCAAAACAGAATGAAAGACACGCAACCGCGTGCCTTTTGTAAAATAATACCGCTTGCGCCAAAGGCGCAACACCAAGCAGAAAAAGCGGTAGAAAGACTAAAAAAGAGATATATAAAAGGAAGGCACGCAACTGCGTGCCTTCCGTAAGCATATCTCTTTTTTAGTCTGCGTCGAGCGATTCCAGTCTTATTTGGCGTTTTTCCTCTTTTGTGAGTTTTCTGCCTTTTGTGATTTGTTTGCTGTCGCCGTGTTTTACAAAGAGCATCAAAACGATTGCGATGACAATGCACACTGCGCTGTAAAGGAAGAGGTATTGGTTGCCGCCTGCGTCCATAATCGCGCCGCCGATTGCGGGAGTGATAGCTTGTGCGGACATTGTTGCCACATAGTAGTAGCCGGTGTATTGACCGACTGTTTCCGCCGTGGAAAGCTCTGTGACCATCGGGAACGTATTGACGTTTGCGATGATGAGTCCAAAGCCTGCGATGAGATAGAATAGCGCAAACAGCACTGCAGGGACGGCGGCTTTATCGCTTGGGCGCACCGCAAAGCAGATGAGTACAAACGACACGACAGCCATACCAAAGCCAATCATAATGGATTTTCTTCTGCCGATTTTTGCTGCCATATATCCGACCGGGATGAAAGCGATTGCGCTTATACCCATCGAAACGCCCGATATAATGGACGCGATGCCCGCAGAAAGGTTGAGGGATTTTGTGGTGTAGATTGAAAGGTTGGACGATACGGCATTGTAGCCCATAAACCACATGAAGATTGACGCCAAGATGAGGAGAAACGATTTGAGTCTTCCTTTTTCGAGATCGCTCTTTCCTGCCCAAAGCTCTTTGAGAGATTGACGTTTTTTCTTCGTGTTTTCAACGACTTGCTGAGCAAACTCAAGCGTTTCGGGGGCGATTTCCTCTTTTTGAGTGCCGTCAACGAGTTCCTGAGCCTCGCCGTCGGGCTTGCTGTCGAGATTGTATTCGGCGTCGCCTTCGGCAATAAGTTCTTCCGCAAATTTTTCTGCCTCGGGATTTTCGCCGTCGGCAAAGTCGTCGATTTCGTATTTTTTGCAGATTTCTTGGCATTTTACAACCATCTTACGCTCGTTGACAAGGGCGAGGAATCCTGCAAGGAGCAAGAGCATACCTGCCGCAACCGAGCCGAAAATGATGACGTAGTTTTCAAGGCGTTGACCAAACAAAACAATCGTGTAAATCAAAAACGCGATTGCGCCGCCGATGCCGCCGCAAAGATTGATAATAGCATTTGCTTGCGAGCGTAGGGGCTTTGGCGTGACGTCGGGCATAAGCGCGACTGCGGGGGAGCGGAACGTTGCCATTGCGATAAGCACCAAAAGGAGGATGACCATGTACACGACAAGGCTCTTGATACCCGAACCGTCCTCGGCTTTTGTGCATTTTTCGTGGACTTCGTTGCTTATATAGTTGTTTATGCCTGCCGCGACATACTTTTTGTATGCGGCGTTGCTGTCGATGATTTGTTGATATGTTTTGCCTGTGGGGGCGGTCGCGTTCAAATCCGTGACTTCCACATCGTCATAGTAATATGTCGTTGCGCCCAGCATATTGAGAATAGCCTTTTTTGACTCCATTTTGCTGTCAAAGCGCAATGATACAAATTGGTCTCTTGTGACCTTGTTGTTGTTCAGGTAAGTCAAATCGCAATAGTTTGCGCTGCCTTCTTTTCCGGCGACCGCATTGTCATACCAATCTTCGAGCAAGGGTTGCATAAAGGTGTCGTCGTTGAGTTTTGCTTCAATCGATGCGGTCAAATCTTGAGCTTTTGCTTGTTGTTTGAGCGTTGCGACAGGGACAAACACCATAAGCACAACGGCGCATACCGTGCCTATCACGATAAACGGAGTGCGGCGCCCCCATTTCTTGACAAGTTTGCCTTTTGCGTTGTCGCTGAGCTTGCCAAAGAGAGGCAACATGAACAGAGACAGCAGGTTGTCAAGTCCCATGATAAGTCCGCGCGCCCAACTGGGTAAGCCGTAGGCATGCTCCAAAAGGAGAGGTACGACAAAGTCGTACGCTGTCCAAAACAGCATGATGATCGCAAATGCGAAGCCGACCTTAAAGGTCTGCGGATAGTCGAGTTTGAGAGGTGGTCTGCCTTTCTCGTCGAGCACTGGTGCCGGCTTTTCTTTTTTTCTCATAAAAATGCTCCCTTATTGGAATATCCGTAAATATACATGCGCGCACGCACACGATTATACAGATAAATATATTATAGTTTATAAAAATGAGATTGTAAATACTCAAAATCAATAGAAAAACAAAAAAATGAAGAATAGCACTTGATTGTGTCATGTTGAGCGGAGTGTAACGGAGTCGAAACATCTCCTGGAAAGGAAATGATGTAGATGATAACCGGTTATTCAAACAAATCTTTCAATTCGGGATTTAGCTTATTTATCAAGTCAAACTTCTTTTTTCGCGTCCAGCCTTTCAACTGTTTTTCTCGCGTCAAAGCGTCGTTAATATCGCCACACTCTTCAACGTATATGCACTTGTCGACCTTGTATTTGGCGGTAAAACCCGGTATGGAGTGGCTTTTATGTTCTGCAACTCTGCGTTCAATATCGTTTGTAACACCAATGTATAGAACGTTGTTTGTGGTCGTTGTGAGAATGTAGACATAATAGGAGTTCATATTTGAGTTTCCTTTCCAGGAGATCCTTCGACTGCGCTCAGGATGACACGGTGGGTTGATATGCCAAAAAAACAAATTGTGTGTCGTCTATTGCACGGGGGTTCTCGCTAATAGGGTTAAGGTTATTATGTGTTTTGTTCTTTGATTACATCGATTAAAGGGAACTTTAAGTAGTAGGTTACATAGGAATAAACCCATAGCACAGCATGCCCACAGCGGCGGAGATGACGATAAGCCAAATCGGTTGCAAACTTTTGCCCCTGACTTTTATCAACGATATGCTCAACAAAAATGCGAAAAGGCATGTTCCGATTATGTCGAATTGCACGGTATCGTGCGAAAGAACGCTCGATATACCGAAAAGCGTTGACAGCACAAATCCTACAAATACCGCAAGCAAAAGCCCCGTAACCGTTGAGCGAACATACACAAAAACGCTTTGCACGGCAGGTTTTTTGATAAAATTTGAAAAAACAAGGGCAATCAATGTGATGATTATCAAGGAGGGGAGAACCACGCCGAACGTTGCGCAAATCGCGCCGAGCATGCTTTCTCCGACTCCTGCCGATTGCAACACCGACACACCCGTGTAGGTTGCAATGTTGACGGCAAAAGGCCCCGGAGTGCTTTCGGATATGGCGATAAAAGATTGTACTTCTTCAAGCGTGAGCCAACCTTTTTCAACGACCTCCTGACTTATCATCGGAATCATCGCCTGCCCTCCGCCTATTGTGAAAAGGCCTATCTTGAAAAACGTCCAAAAGAGTTGAAGATATATCATTTTATCTTGTCCTCCTTGCCGTTTTTTGCCTTATGGGTTGAAGATGCTATTTTATTGCTATTTTGAAAATCAATGGTTTTATCTACCAAAAGAGGTTGATAAAGTGCGGTTTCTCGCACGTATTCGTCTTTTTCAAGGGTGCGACCTATGCGCTCGTTGAAGTATTCGGCAGTGCCGACCGAGTGCAAAATTTTCTTGTCGTAAACCTGCTTGATTCTTGCCGCGACTATGGCAATGATTATGGTTGCAAGTATTATGTAAATCACCCTGACGTTTGTCAAAAGCACAAGCAAAAAGGATGTTGCCATAAGAGCAAAAGACAAGACGTTTTTGCGCATATCCTTGAAAAACGTGAACACTGCTTTTGCAATCAGCACCAACACCGCAACACGTATGCTCTTGAAAAAATATCCTGCCCACACATTGTCTTTGACAAGCTCGATGACGTAGCTGAGTGCGACTATGACGATGAGCGAGGGTATCACCACGCCGAGAGTGGCAACGATTCCTCCAAACACGCCGCACCGTTTCACTCCGATGTAAGTTGCCGTATTTATGGCAATCGGCCCCGGGGTACTTTCTGCGATTGCAAAAATGTCGCTCAATTCGTTGTGAGTTATCCATTGTTGCTTTTTGACAAGTTCCGCTTCGATGAGCGAAAGCATGGCATATCCTCCGCCAAAGGAAAAAAGACCTATTTTGAAAAATATGCCAAACAGTTTCAACAAATCAAAAAAGTACTGTTTTTTGTTTTTCTTTTCCATAGCTTTGCCCGAAAAAAAGTATATCACTTGTTTGTATGCTTGTAAAGTGTGCAAAACCCTTTGCCAAACGGCAAAGTCGTGCTAAAATATAAATATGATACTTTGCGGATACGAAAAATTTTCAATGGTCGATTTCGACGGCGCAATCGCATGCACCGTCTTTACGGGCGGTTGCAATTTCCGCTGTCCGTTTTGTCACAATGCCGCGCTTGTCGTTGGCAACGTCAAAGCACAGCAAATCGACGAGAGCGAGGTTTTTGATTATCTTTCCAAGCGCAAAGGGCTTGTGGACGCCGTTTGCGTGACGGGAGGCGAGCCTACGCTTCAACCCGATCTATGCGACTTTTTGGCAAAGGTGAGAGATATGGGCTATGCAACGAAGCTCGACACCAACGGACTGCGCCCCGACTCTCTCAAAGAGGTTTTGGACAAAAAGCTTGTCGATTATGTTGCAATGGACGTCAAAAACAGCCCCGAAAAGTATGCTCACACCGTCGGCGTCCATAATGTCGATATGGGCAAAATTTTGCAAAGTATGCAAATGCTCAAAGACAGCGGCATCGATTTCGAGTTTCGCACAACCGTTATTAAGGAATTTCACACCGCCGACGATATGCAAAAAATAGCCTATCTTGTTTCTGGCGCGCCTCGGTATTTCATTCAAAAATACAACGACAACGATGGTTGTATAGCCCACGGCTACACCCCCGTCGATAAAGCCGATGCGGAAAGTTTCAAAGGGTATTTTGAGGGGAAAGTTGGTTTTGTATCCCTTCGCGGCTACAAATAAAACTGCATAAAATCGCGCCTAACATTGTCAGAGGCACTCGCCCGACAACTCATTTACGCTTTGTAAATTAGGGTTGCCGTTCGAGTGCTTCTTTCGCGTTATGCATCGATTTTATGCAGTTTTACGACAAGAAACATTTGGCGAATAACCGAGTCAGAGCCTACCCCATAAACAGTCACGTACGCCAAGTACGCTCCTGTCTATGTTGGCAGGCTCTTCCTTGTTCTTCATCCGAATATCGCAGTTTTTTATAACAAAAAAATATGAGCGAAAATCTCGCCCGACAACTCATTTACAAGACGTAAATAGTTGACAACGAGGGGGCTATGACGCGGTTATTTGCCCGATAGCGGCGTTTTTACGTTCACGAAACCTTGTTTTGCCTTGCACAAAGGGCACTCATCCCATGCCTCTTTCGCGGTCGACTCAAATCCGCAGCCCGAGCAACGCCAAGTGACAGCCTTGTCTTTTTTGTAGAGGGTGTTGTTTTTTAGTTGTTCGTGCAGATTTTCAAAAGTCTTTTTGTGCTGCTTTTCGACGTCGGCAAGCATTTTGAAAGTATTTGCGATGTCCTCGAAACCCTCCGAACGTGCGGTTTTTTCAAAGGATTTGTACATCTTGATTTCGCTTTCGTGGTCCTCGGCGGCAAGAGCAAAGTTGTCGGTCAAGTCCCACTTTTCCTTGAACGGATAGCCTGCGTTGATTTGAATGTTGTCGATTTGTTCCTTGCTCGACTGCTGGATAACGGTGTACAAAATCCGAGCGTGGTTGAACTCGTTGTACACGATTTTGTCCACGACTTCGGCAAGTGCGTTGTAGCCCTGATTGCGTGCGCCGTACTCAATGAATTGGTATCTCACGTATGCTTGTGTTTCGCCGACATATGCTCTGGCGAGGTTTTGATAGGTTTTGCTGTTTTTAAGTTCCATGCGGTTCTCCTTTTTTGTTTTTCAAAATTATTGCAATATCCGCATGGTTTTATTCGTTTTACGCAAAAGGAAGGACAAAAAAAGAGAATAGACTATCAAATTTTCGCAAAAGACTTTTAATAACCTCGTTAAAGTGGTATCATCATAGGCAGAAATAAAGTTTTCGCAACGCTGTTGCACAAGGAGTTATATATGAGCGATTGCACTCACGATTGCGGTTCTTGCTCCAAGGACTGCTCGTCAAGAATTACGTTTGAAAAACAGAATCCGCTTTCCGACGTAAAAAAAGTCATCGGCATCGTCAGCGGAAAGGGGGGCGTCGGCAAATCTTTGGTGACGTCGCTTTTTGCCGTCGGAAAGGCGAGAGAAGGCAAAAACGTGGCGATTTTGGACGCCGATATCACAGGTCCGTCCATTCCTCGCGCATTCGGAATCAGAGGCACGGTCGAGGGGGACGCAAACGGAATATACCCTCGTCAAAGCAATTCGGGCATAAAAATCATATCGTCCAATCTCCTTTTGGACGACGAAACCGATCCTGTTATTTGGCGCGGCCCCGTCATTGCAGGTATGGTCAAGCAGTTCTGGACGGATGTCGTTTGGGACGACGTTGACTTTATGTTTGTGGATATGCCTCCGGGAACGGGCGATGTGCCACTCACGGTGTTCCAGTCAATCAAACTTGACGGTATAATCATTGTCACCTCACCGCAAGACCTCGTATCCATGATTGTCGAAAAAGCGGTAAAAATGGCAAACAAAATGAATATTCGTATCTATGGTGTGGTTGAAAATATGAGCTATGTCGTATGCCCGGATTGCGGCAAACACATCGAGATTTTCGGCTCGGGTAAGGTGGACAAAGTGGCAAAAGACTTTGACCTCAAAGTGCTTGGGAAGTTGCCTATGGACGCAAACGTCGCGCTTGCGGTTGACAACGGCGATGTGGAAATTTTGAGTACGGACGCACTCAAAGACGCGCTTGCCGAAATTGAAAAATGACTAAAAGCGTGATTTTATGCAAAAACATACGTGCGAAAAACACGCAAAAAAACGCATAAAATCACGCTTTTTTGCAATGTAAATCGACACGAATCGACAAAAACGAGGTGAATTATGACAAGAAGAGAAACGGCTGAAAAGTATTTCGTTGACGGATACAGTTGCGCGCAAGCGGTTGTCAAAGCATTTGCCGACGTCACGGGATTTGACGGGGAGCAGGCAATGCGCCTTTGCTCGTCTTTTGGCGGAGGTATGGGCAGACTCAGAGAAGTGTGCGGCGCAGTGAGCGGAATGTTTATCGTAGAAGGACTTTTGGAGGGCTATTTCGATCCGTCGGCGCAGGATGCCCAAGCTCAAAAAACCGAACATTACAAGCGTATTCAAGAGCTTGCAAAACGTTTCAAAGAACGCAATTGTTCGATAGTTTGCCGTGAAATTTTGGGAGCGAGAGCGGCAAGCACAAATCCCGTTCCCGATGAAAGAACGCCGGAGTATTACAAGAGTCGTCCTTGTGCAAGAATGTGCGGCGACGCCGCCGAAATCCTCGAATGTTTTTTGAAAGAAAGAGGACTTATTTGATAAAACAAATACTTTATCATCGAAAAACCGAACAATTAAGTGTCGTTATTTTCAAAAACGAGTGTTGCGCGTAAGGCATAAAAATTTGTAAACGAGAAAAAATAGGCATATGAGTTTTTACGATTTGGTGTATGAACAGGTCAAAAAGATACCGCAAGGAAAGGTTGCAACCTATGGGCAAATCGCCTGTCTGTGCGGTTCTCCCAAAGCCTCGCGCGCCGTGGGGTATGCATTGCATTTCAACCCCGATCCCGAACATATACCGTGCTTTCGTGTGGTGAACCGCTTTGGACGATGTGCGCCGGCATTCGCCTTTGGCGGAGCGCAAGTGCAAGCCAACCTTTTGCGCGATGACGGTGTGGATGTGGATTCCGACGGTTATGTCGATTTGTCCGAATATCTGTGGAATCCTTAATAATACCGATTGGGATGATATATTTTTGAAAAGCATAAAAAGAAACCGCCAAAATCGGCGGTTTTCTATTTGTCGGTTTTCTGTTGCGCTTTACGCAAGGCGGGCGGATTTCATCGAAAGAAGAAGGGTGCGGGCATCGGATTTTGCTTGGTCGAGAGCGGTGTTGAGGGCGGTGCGTGCAGCGTTGAGATATTCAATGACGTCGGATTGGTCGAGCATTGTTTGCACTTGTGCTTTATCCTCCGGGGTGATTGCCGATTTGCTTTGGAAATCTGCGATTATGTTTTTGCAGGCATCTATTTTGTCTTGCACCGCTTGCACGCCGTCGTAGACGAGCTCATCGGGGAACAGCATTTCCAAAACGGTGTCGACATTGAGAGCATCCGAGAGGTTGATTTGAAACAAGCCCGGTGTTTTGAAAATCGTGTCCAAACGGTCGAACATGGGTTGCAGTTTTTCAATTGTGGCGGTTACGACGGATTTTGCCGTTGAAAAATCCTCTTTGTCATAGGAAATATTGCGGGATAAAAATTCGACCGCTTTGTCGTATTCGACCTTGAAAACGTCTTTTGATAAAGTCAAATTTCGGTAAGCGGCATTGACTGCGCAATCGAAGTCGGTTTTGTTGAATACGATATCCCCGTCGTTGTTTGTGTGCGTTGCAATGAAGTTTGCCGCATGGTCTGTTAGAACGGAAAACAGTTTGTCCGCGTCGGTTGAGGGGACTTTGTATTTTGCACCGTCGAGTGTGTTCAGACAACTCATATAAAATTCAAGCGATGTTTTGGCTGTGCCGAATATCGTGATTCCCGCCGTGCTTAAAAGATTCTTGTACAGAGATGTGTCAAGCGGCGATTCGATGAATTTTTGGAAATAATATTTTGCATACATGCCGGATTCCGCCGCTTGTTTTGCGCTGTCAAAGACAAATTGCGCGCGGTTTACGGCAAGTTTATAGGACGAATCGAATTTTTGCGACAGTTCCGATTGAAGCTCGTTGACTTGTGCGACAAGATTTTCGATCGACATACCGAGTGTATCCTCAAACGGTATGCCGTTTTGCTCGGCTCTTTTTGCAAGGCGATAAGTCGCCACGTCGAGGTCTTGAATTTTTTGATTGTCGGGATACTGCGATTTGAGCGTTTCAAGCTCGGCCGCAAACACAAAATCCACCGCGTTTGACACGGATACGTTCAAATTGTTGTTTGCTTTTTTCACTGCGGAAACAAATTTGGTGCCGATCTTTTCAAATATATCATTTTTTTCTTTTGGCGAAACAACCTCGACGGATACGTCCGATCCGTCTTGCACATAACCGTATCTGACCGCAAGAGTAGCAAGGTTTGCAATCGCAACGTCAAGTTCCGCCCCTACGATACCGTCTTCTTCAAACAGCAATGCTTTGCCGTCGTTGTTTGCTCCGTTTGCGCTCATGACGACGTTGTTCTGATCAAGCACAAGTTCGACGGACGGATTGATGTCTATCGACACAAACGATGTGGCTTTGGGAGAAGCGGGGGTGTTGTTGCTTGTATAGATGGAATTGCACGCAATGAGACACATCGCCGAAAATACGGTGACCAAAAGGCAAAGAGCCAAACATATGGTGAGTCCCACTTTTTTGCGCATTTTTCTCCTATCATCGCTCCGAGCGGAAAACATTACTCGAAACGCATCTTTTTGTACTTTTACACTATTGATAATATACTCTAAATGTTAAAACACAATAAATTTTACTTAAAGAATCCTAAATTTTTCTCAAAAAAACAAAAAATACGGACAAATCGGACAATTTGAACGAAAAATAATATTGAGTTGTTATATTTTTTGCGGTGTGCTAAAATAAAAATATGACAAGGCAAGAACTCGACAAATTGATGTTGCGACTGCAACGAGGCGACGAAAGCGCGTTTGAGGAAATTTACAACGACACCAAACGCGGTCTTTTTGCGTTTATAATGTCAATATGCCGAAACTATCAGACCGCCGAAGACATGATGCAAACGACATATATCAGACTCAGAACAACGATTGCGTCGTACAGGGCAGGCTCGAATGCGTATGCGTGGTTGTATACGATTGCCAAAAACGCCACGTTGAACGAAATCAACCGCACAAAGCGAGAGAGCGCGACGGATTCGTTCGAGGACGAGGCAAAATTCGGCACGTATTCCATCGATGAAGAGTTGTCGCCTGTCACAAATGCGATGAACAAAGTTCTCAACGAGGACGAAAGACAGATAGTCACATTGCACGCAATCTCCGGATTCAAGCACCGAGAGATTGCCGAGATGACGGGCAAGCCTTTGGGAACGGTGGTTTGGGCATACAGCAATGCGCTTTCAAAATTAAAAAAAGAATTGCAAAAGGAGGACGAAGAATGAAACTTAAAGATATAGAAGGCAAGCTGAAAAAAGAGCAAAATTCTCAACAAGTTCCCGATGTCCTTCAACGCGCAAAAAAAGCCCCTATCAATCGTCTTTTGGACGGGCAGACTCCTCTTAGAGCATTTGACAAACAAACGGCGGTGAGGTTGCTTTGGTGCGTAATGCTCCTTTTGGTTGCCACGGTGCTTGCCATAGGTGCGATCGCGCTCATACCCAAAGGAACGAGAGATCGGATCGAGCTTTGCTACGTCAACCTCAAAGTCGAATGTTCGGGCGAAACGACAACGTACGGCATGGTTGTGGAAAACGGTCAAACGGTTGCCGTATTTGTGAAAGAAAAGCAAAACGAAAGCATTGTTTTGCAAAACCTGAACAAAAAGGGTGATTCGGTTGAAAATGCAATAAAAGATGTTTATCAATCAAAAACACCCGATAAAGTGTCGATTTGTGTGATTTGTGAAAAAGATGCGGCAAGTATGGCAAGGGTGATAGCAAGCCTTTTCGACGGCAATGCCGCCGATGTCGAAATTTCGCAAAACTCGGCGCAAGTCGTTGCCGATATTCAAGGGTACGTCGGCGATACAACATCTTCTTCGGCAGAGCTTATAAACAAGTATCTTGCAAAATTCTGACAAAAACAGACATAAAATTTAGTGCAAAAAAAGTTGAAAATCGGCGATAAATCATATTTGAAAATCGCCGATTTTTTGTGCGCTTTTTGTGAAAAAACTCTTAAATGACGGCGCATGGCAAAATAAAGTTGAAAAATAAGGATATTATGTTATAATAGATTCACAAAATTTATTCATACTACGAAATGTGCGCCCGTGTGCGCACGCAAGGTGATTATGAAAAAAACGCTGATGATATGTTGTATCGTACTCGTCGCCGTGCTTGCATGCGCGGTGTTTGTCGCATGCAATCCCACGGAAGATCCCGGTCAGGATAACAACGGACACAATCAGTACGAGCAAGCCAAATACACCGTCACTTTCAACGTTAACAGCCCGGACTTCAAACTTACCAACAACGTTATAAGAGACGTTTTGGCAGGCACTTCCGTCGACAAACCGAAAAATGCGGACGGCACGGAAATCACTCCCATCAAAACGGGTTATACGTTCAAATATTGGTCGGCAGACGGCACGAACGAGTTTATTTTCGGTCAGACTCCGATTGTGAAAAACACAACCTTGACCGCAATTTACACAAACAATACGTATGAACTTACCCCTCACCTTGACAAAAAGGTCGTTGCGACAAAGGACGAAAACGGCGAGTATACCTATTCGTTGGAGGAGTGCGCGACGGGCGCGACTCTTGCAAGCGGCACCAAACTTGTTGTGACTTACAATTCAAAGAACGAAAACCTTGACCGTCCCACGGCTGCGGAAAACGACGAGTTTATGTTCTGGTTCTATTTTGACAAAGACAACAAACCGGTGCGCCTTACGAAATTTGCAACATCGTCTTCGACTGTCGTACAAACCGAAAACACATGGCTTTTGACAAAATCCGTCGATGTATACGCAATGTTTAAGTCGACGCTTCCCAAAGCCGAGGTGAGATATGTCGATTCTTTGTCGCAGGACGTTTATTATACGGCGTCTTATCCCGTAACCGACAGCATCGCACAAACGGAATCCGACGACATCGTCAAAAATCACCTGTCAAAAGCGGGTTATAAGTTTGCAAAATGGTTCTACAAACAAAGTATCGCCGAAAACGACGAAGAAAAAACGATTGACAAAGACTTTGTGTTCAAAACCGACAACGCAACAGGCACAACGCTTTATACCGCATGCGGACTCAAAGATTATTTTACGCCCGCAACCATAAAAATGTATGCAAAGTGGACAAAGCAAATATCAATCGCATCGGTAGACGATTTCAGATTCTATCACGATTTGCTTCGCAAAGAGAATCCGACCGAGCAGGAGCAACAGGACATCAACGAGCTTTTGGAATCCGACATCAAACTTTCTTTAATCGATTTCGGAACCAATGCGTTTGAACCGCTTTTTGACGAGAATCATGTGTTTGTCGGTACGATTGACGGCCAACAAGTCACCGGAAGGGCAAAGATTATCGGAGGTGTGTTCGGCAACTCAAAACACGCATCGGTGTTCGGTTATGTGTCGGGAAGCGTAGCAAACGTTGCGTTTGAAAACGTGAATTTGAAAATCGAAAAGAACGCCGAAGGAAAATACGAAAACACGGTCAATATCGGTTTTGTCGCAAGCGTACTCGGCGGAAAGATAGAAAACTGTTCGGTGAAATCCGCGGCGCAAGTTTTCGGAGAAAAACTCGACGGTCAGGATTGGACAGCCAACGGTATGAAAGCCGTTTGTTTCGGCGGCATTGCAGCGAGAGCGGAAGGCAATAACGCAGTGAAAGATACGGGCATGATTCGTGATTGCACCGTTGAAACCGAAGCAAGTTTTGCTTGCGAATCCTTGATTTTCGGCGGCATTTGCGGTGTGGGCAATTCCTCATGCGTATTGTCGTCAAATACCGTCAACGTAACGCTTTCCGACGTATATTGCAGTGACGATTCTCAATCGTCAAACGGAAGATCGTTTGCAAAAATCGGCGGTATTGCGGCAACCAACGGCGGACAGATTTCAAAAAGCGACGTTACGATTGCCGTGACAAAACTCACAAGCCTTGACGAAGCGTATTTCGGCGGCGTGTGCGCGGACAACTCGGGCAGCGTCATCACCACAAAATCGAGCGCGACACTGGACGCAACGGTCGGCGGCGCAATATCCCAAATCGTGTGCATCGGCGGCATTATCGGAAGAAACGAAGGCTATGTATACAACAGTCATTGCGCGGTTAATATAAAAGTCGTTGCCAAAAAGACAAACGGCATCGTTGCGCTTGGAGGAATCATAGGAAGCAACTTCAGCGACAAGACGGATTCCGGTTCTTCAAGCACATCGGGCATAGGCGCAATCAATTCCACTTATGCGACAGGCTCTGTCAGCGTCGAGGCAATCGCCGACAACGTCGAACTTTATGTAGGCGGTATTGCGGGAAGAAATTCGCAAAGTAAAATTGCAAACTGCTTTGTCGCCACGGACATTACGGTCAAAAACACTCAAAGCGGAAAAAACAATATAGGTCGCACTTTCGGCAAACACGAAAAGAAAGCGTCATTTGCAACGGCAACAATCCATTACGCAATCGACAAGGCGTTTACGCTCAACGGAAGCGGCGAGTTCGAGTACACCCAAAACATGCAAGGCAACGGCAGAGTCGGAGCAGACTTCAAGTCGGACTCATTCCTCAAAGACAAGAAGCTCATTCTTTTTGACAGTGAAGTCTGGAACATCGTCGACGGGCAATATCCGACACTGAAATAAGAATTCGGAAATCATTTCGAAACGCGCGCCCGCAGGTGCGCGTTTCGATATACTAGGCAGAAAAACGGATGTAAAAATAACAAAAGGCACTGAAATAGTAAAGGAAGAATAGTCATTATGAATATAGAAGTCGATATAAGCGGAGTTGTGTTGAAAACGGACAGACTCATTTTGAGAGAGTGGAAAGAGAGTGACGTGCAGGACTTTTTCGAGTATTGCTCGGTGGACGGAGTCGGTCAAATGGCAGGGTGGCAACCGCATGAGAATATCGAAAAATCCAAAGAAATACTCGACAGGTTTATCAAAGAGAAAAAGACCTTTTGCATAGAGTTCAACGGCAAGGCAATAGGCTCTGTCGGTATCGAAAAGTACAATGAACGAGAGTTTGGCGAATACGCAAATCTAAAAGGCAGAGAAATAGGTTTTGTGTTGTCAAAAGACTATTGGGGCAGAGGTATTATGCCCGAAGCGGTAAAGGCGGTGCTTGCGTATTGCTTCGAAACGCTCGGATGCGATTTTGTCGCTTGCGGCCATTTTGAATGGAACGGACAAAGCAAACGCGTGCAACAAAAGTGCGGTTTCAGATATGTCAAAACAATCGACTATACCACGCGTATGGGCACGCACGAAAAAAGCATGGAAAACGTCTTGTTCAAAGACGAATTCGAAAGAATGCGCGAGTCGGAATAAGCGGTTGAGCGATACAACAAAAAGCGATGACAGATTGCCATCGCTTTTCACTGTTGGAATTGTTTTTGTTTGATTATTTCACAAGATTCTCCATATAAGAGAGATACTTTTCCGCTTGTTCGGTTGCGGCGGATTGAGATGTTTTGCTCGTTGCGACATAGAATTTCAGTTTCGGTTCGGTGCCGCTCGGGCGCACGCAAATCCAGTCGCCGTTTTCAAGGTGAAGTTTGAAAGCGTTGGTTTTGGGGAGGTCTATATCCTCGACTTTGCCGTCCGCATATGTCTTTTTTCTCAACACGAAGTCGCTTTGCGCAAGTACTTTTGTGTCCGCGATAATGTCGAACGAGGTTGAACGGATGTTTGCCATTATGTCCGCCATTTTTTGCATGCCGTCAAGTCCGCCGAATGTGATTGAGCGCGCCTTTTCAACATAATAGCCGAATTTCTTGTATATATCTTGCAGCACGTCGTAAATGCGCTTGCCAACCGAATCGAAATAGCAAATCATCTCGGCAAACATCATGCTTGCAACGACTGCGTCCTTATCTCTGGCATGAGTGCCGATAAGCGAGCCGTAACTCTCCTCGAAACCGAACAGGTAGGTATATTCTCCGCTTTGCTCCCACTCCTTGATTTTTTCGCCGATAAACTTGAAGCCGGTGAGAACGTCAAAGGTTGTCACGCCGTAACTTGTTGCGAGTGCGCGAGCAAGTTCCGTAGTGACGATGGTTTTGACAAGCGCGCCGTTTTTCGGCATAGTTCCCGTTTCTTTTTTGCGAAGGAATATGTAGTTTGCAAGCAACACACCGATTTGATTGCCGTTGAGAAGGACAAATTTGCCCTCGTCGTTTCTTATGGCTATGCCCATTCTGTCTGCGTCGGGATCTGTGCCGATGACGACGTCGCTTCCGATTTTGTAGGCAAGCTCGACGCCAAGACGCAAAGTGTCCGCCTCTTCGGGATTGGGAACGCGCACGGTGGAAAATTCGGTGTCTGGAAGAGCTTGCTCTTTTACGACATTGACGGTGATACCCATTCTCGAAAGAATTGCGGTGACGGGCATATAGCCGCTGCCGTGAATGGGGGTATAGACGATTTTTACGTTTTTACCGAATTTTTCAACGGCATCGGGGGAGAGTGAAAGTTTGCTTATAGTATCGAAATATGCCTCGTCCACACTCTTGCCGATGACGGTGATATAGGGGTGAACTTTTACGTTGTCAAGCCCTTTGACGTTGTCTGCCGTCAAATCGACATTTGCTTCGTCAATGCCGAAATAAGGGGTTTTGTCTATAAATTCGACAACTTTATCTGTCGATTCGGGCGACATCTGCGCGCCGTCTTCTCCGTAAACTTTGTATCCGTTGTAAATTTTGGGGTTGTGCGACGCCGTAATCATGACGCCTGCTATCGCGTTAAGATGACGGATTGCAAACGAACACATAGGCACCGGATGAACGGTGTCGAAAAGGTAGGCGTTTATGTCGTTTTGCGCAAGCACCTTTGCCGCTTCGATTGAAAACTCGCTTGAAAAACGGCGCGTATCGTAGGAGATGACAACGCCTCTTTGCATTGCCTCTTTGCCCAACGTCCTGATGTAGTCGGCAAGACCTTTCGTCGCACGTCTTACGGTAAACACGTTCATTCTGTTTGTTCCCAGGTCAAGCACGCCGCGCATGCCTGCCGTGCCGAATTGCAACGGGCAGAAAAACATTTCTTTTTTCTCGTCTTCGGTGAGTGATATAAGACGGGCTTTGTCTTCTTTTGACAGCTCGTCGCTTTGAAGCCATAATTCAAAATTTTTCTCGTAATCCATATTGAACGCTCCTGCTGTGATGAACAAATTATACCGCTATTTCGGTGCGTCTGTCAACGATGATGTTTTTGTGCCTTTCAAAACGATGCGTTTTTGAGGTGAATAACAGTCCGTGCGTATAAGGACGGATTTTGCAAGTTTGCCGTTTTCGTAGTAATCGAGATACCCTTGCGATTTCAGACCTTCCTTGCCATAGGTGTCGATGATTTCTTTGCCGAGTTCGATTGCGGCGTCCTCGCGGTATTCCACATCGAAAGGGATAGAGCCGATTGTCATAGACCTGCGTTTTATTTCAAATTTGTCAATGCCGTAGATTTCGGCGCGCAAGTATTTTCCGTTTGCGCTCATGCGAACGGTTATGGGAGAAGAGAGTGTGTTTACAAAACACAAGTCGCTTTGGCTTGACACCATTGCGTCAAAAGAGGGCGCAACATAACTTACGGGCAAAGAATGCGCCCGCACGTTTGTTATTGCGAGATTTGCAAGCAGCGCACAGTTGTAAAGTGTGCTTGACACCTGGCATACTCCGCCGCCCACGCCCTCGACAAAGTCCCCGTCCTGAATGACGTATGCGGTTTTGAATCCGTTTTCGACGGTGCGTCGTCCGACCATATCGTTGAAGGAAAATTCGTCTTCGGGATAAAGGACAACTCCGTCTATTTTGCGAGCGGCAAGTGCGATGTTGTCTTTCCTGTTTTGTTTGCTGTCGCCGTAATAGGTCGAAAAGTGCGAAATAAGGCGGTATGCCTCGGTTTCTTCGTCAATGGCGAAAACTGTTTGCGACATGGGCAATCCTCCTGTTGCGATAATGATTATCAGTGCGAAAAAAATCGTTAAAAACGGCAGTATTTCGCATTTTTTGCAAAGCGTATTCATGTTTATAGTATGCGTCGGCATAACAAAACGAAACAAAATTTCATAAATTTTGTCGTTATAGTTGTCGTATGCTTTTTATATAGTGTATATTAGACGGCGAGAGAGAATACTATGAATACACTTATTTTGGTTTTGTCGCTTGTCGCGGGTGTTGTCGGCACCGGGCTTGGCGGCGTTATAGGAGTGTTGCTCAAAAACAAGGGCAACAAAATTATGGACAGAGTGCTCAGTTTTGCAGGCGGCGTTATGGTTGGTGTCGTCACGTTTGAGATGCTTCCGGAAGCAATCGAATATTCCAAAATCGAAAATTCAATCGAACAATCGGGAATACTGATTGCGGTTGCGGCGTTGGTGGTCGGTATGCTTGTCATATTCGGGCTGAACAAACTTCTGGACATAATAGAAAATATGCGGGACACGCACAGAAGCATCGAGGAGCTTCACCACGAAACCAAGGTTATAGAGGCAAACGATGCTCTTATGGCGGACGCAAGCAACGCGAGCGTTGTAAAAACGCAGGAAGTCGACAAAAAATCCCTGCTCAAAGCAGGCGTAATCATGTTGATTGCAATCGCCCTTCACAATCTGCCCGAGGGTATGGCAATAGGCGCAACCGGCGCGGGCAATACGCAAACAGGCATCCTTATCGCAATCATTATCGCAGTACACAATATTCCCGAGGGCATGGCGATATCCGCACCGTTGGCAAGCGGCGGCGTCAAGGGGTGGAAAACCATTTTGCTCACCGCACTCGCAGGGGCGGCAACGGTGCTTGGCGCGGTGATAGGCCTTGCGGTGGGCGGAATAAGCAAACTTGCAAGCGGAGTGTGTATGGGACTTGCGGGCGGCGCAATGCTTTATGTCACGTTCTGCGAGATTTTGCCGCAGTCCATTCTTATGGAGGAGGGCAGAGTGCCTGCCGTCAGCATGCTTGTGGGCATAATTTGCTCGATGGTGTTCGTTTTTGCTTTTTAAGAAATATTTTTCCGTAAAAATCGACAAATAAGAATCGGAAATGTGTTACAATTTGTCCGATGAAAAGCGTTGTAACCAAAAAGAGAATCGCAAAATATCTGACCTCGCCGTTCGACGTCGAGGTTTTTCGCACGCTGAAATCATCAAATCTCACCGCAAAAGAGGCAATTTTCGCGTCGAAACGGTCAAACTTTGTCATTGTTGCCAGAGAGCAGACGGGCGGAATGGGCAGGTTCGATCGCAAGTTCTGTTCACCCAAAGATTGCGGCGCATATTTCAGTGCGGTGATCACCCCCAAAACCGAGCAAATCGAATACATAACTCCTCTTTGCGCAGTTGCCACGGCAAACGCAATACGCAAAGTTTGCAACAAAGATGCCGAAATAAAATGGGTGAACGACATTTACGTCGGCACAAAAAAATGCGTCGGCATTCTTTGCGAGGCGGTTGCAAGCAGGAATTCGGCAAATATCGACAGAATTGTCATGGGCATCGGCATCAATCTCTTTGAACCCAAATGCGGATACGACGATGAAATCAAGGATATAGTCGGTGTGGTCGGCGAAGAAATCGAGGACGTTTCAAACAAAATCATCGCAACAACGCTCGACAACATATGGAATTTGCTCGAACATTTCGACAAACGACAAATCGCAAAAGAGTACAAGGAGCTGTCTATGCTTATAGGCAAAACCGTTCGGGTGTGTAGGGTTGAAAAAAAGGACGAAACGGCAAAAGTTTGCGATATAGACGACAAATGCCGACTTGTGGTCGAGTATGAGGACAAAAGAAAAGAAAGTCTGGACGGCGGAGAGGTGTCAATAAAATGGTAAAAACTCAAAATACAATCACGAAATCGTCAAATAAAGCGGTGTCAAGGACATTGCGCATTGTTCGTATCGCTATTTTTGTCGCGCTTATAATAGTCGGAGCATTTGTAAAATTTCCGATAGGAATCGTGCCTGTTTCCATGCAGTTTGCGTTTTGTATGTTCGCTTCTTTGATGCTCGGCGGTCTTGACTCGTTCATTTGTGTTGCGATATACATTGTGATGGGGCTCATAGGCATCCCGGTTTTCTCGGCAGGCGGCGGATGTGCGTACGTTCTGCAACCGACATTCGGTTACATTCTCGGATTTTTGATTGCCGCACCCGTCGGCGGTTTTATTGCAAGGGGCTTGAAAAACGACGCGAAACTCAACGTTTTCAGGCTTTTGGCCGGTGCGTTTTGTGCGCTTGCGATTGTGTACACCGTAGGCGTTATGTATATGTACCTTATGCTCAATTTTTACGTCGGTACGGCAATGTCTATGTCGAAAGCGTGGATGGCAGGGTGTGCGGTGTTTCTGCCGACGGATTGCAGCTGGTGCGTTGTCGGTTCGCTTGTGACTTATGCGGTGCTCAGAAGATACAATCCGCAAATCACCGTTTCCAAAAAGATGCATTCCGAGCCTTATGTCAGGGAAATCGACTGATTTTTTTGTCTTAATCGTGCGTTTTGCGTATTGTATTTGCGCTCTTTATATGTTAAAATATTTATACAATAATGTTTACGGGAGTAAATTATGCAACACGAAATCACAAAACCTACCGAACTATTGAATCAAGAAGGCAATGTTTTAGAACCCGGCTTTGCCAAAAAGATGCTTTATAATTACAATCGCGAGAACATCACCGCAAAAAAGACGCGCATCAAAGAATGGGACTACTATTATATCGCCAACAAAGAGTATGCGCTTTGCCTTACCATCAGCGATATGGGCTTTGTCGGCGCATTGAGCCTCACGGTCATGGATTTTGTCACGCCCGCGCAGTTTACAAATTCCGCAATATGCCTTTTCCCGATGGGCAAATTCAACATGCCCCGCACAAGCGAAAAGGGCGATTGTTCTTTCAAAATCGGCAAAGTCGAAATGAAATTCGAAAACGACGGCGAAAAACGTCACCTCACCGGCATTTATCCGAACGCCGACAAATTCGGCACGGACGTCAAGTGGGATATCGTCATTTCCGACGTGCCCGAAGAGAGCATGGTCATCGCAACGCCTTTCAACAAAAAAGGGCATTTCTATTTCAATCAAAAAATCAACTGCATGAGGGCGCAAGGAAGTTTCTTCCTCGGCGATAAGGAATGCAAATTCGACGGTGCGGACAGCCTTGCAATACTCGACTGGGGACGCGGAGTGTGGACATACGACAATACATGGTATTGGGGAAGTTTGCAAACCCGCCTCAAAGACGGTTCTACATTCGGCTGGAACATAGGATATGGCTTTGGAGACACCACTGCCGCAAGCGAAGATATGCTCTTTTACAACGGCAAGTCCCACAAAATCGGACGCACAGAGTTTATCATTCCCGGCGACAAAGAAGGTGAGCCTCGCTATATGGAGGACTGGAAGTTTGTGTCCGATGACGGACGACTGGATTGCACCTTCCATCCTCTCATCGACCGTTACGAGCCGTTCGACCTCAAAGTCATGTGCATGATTCCCCATCAGGTTTTCGGTTACATTTCAGGCAAGTGCGTGCTTGATGACGGCACTGTGATTGAATTGGATAATGAGCTGGGGTTTGCCGAAAAAGTCCACAACAAATGGTAAAAATTTGCTATTTGGTGAACAACTGCGTCAGGTGCAATTGCTCTGACAGTCACGTACAACAAGTACGCTCCTGCCTTAGCAATCGCAACCTTCCTTGTTCTTCATCCAAATATCAAATTTTGCAAACATGCTATTTGGCAAATTGCTCAAACGTCGTCGCGGTAGAAGCAACAAACGATTGTTTATTGCTTAATACCGCACTTGTTCTCGCAATCACTAACCGCGCAGAAAATCTTTGCTATCAGTTCGAGCAAGGACAAAAACTCCTGCCACAATTTCGCAAGATTGTCTGCTTGATTGAAAGAACGGTGGGACACCCACGCCCGATTATCGTTTGTTTATTCGGAGTGTTCTTATACACGGTATGTGCATATTCGAAGACGGATTTCGAGCCGCAACGGCAAGGTAAGTGATATGCACGCAACGCGTGCATGATATTGTTGCCTTTTGCAACAGTGATATTTGCGCTTTGCGCAAGTGATATTGCAACTTCGTTGCAGTTGCGGGTGGGATACCCACACCCAAACGAATACTTATTCGTAGCTTACTTATAAGCGGTATGTGCCTATTCGAAGTGCGAGCCGCAAGGCGGCGAGAAAGCGAACGCCGAGCTTGACGTATAGTACAAGTGA
>ERZ1026894.192-NODE-192-length-47013-cov-24.767090_pt1 | contig 47013 bp, 37 predicted proteins | sample MGYA00380177_ERZ1026894 | MGnify/ENA primary metagenome ERZ1026894 (study PRJEB33269, sample SAMEA4719813) | human gut metagenome | biome: human-associated habitat; feature: organic feature; material: feces | place: Cameroon | collected 2013-10 ... | reverse complement strand
CATTTCACTGTACTCTTTCTCCCCGTACAGTGACAACTTTTTTCAGTTCAAGTCAGATAGCAAATTTGTACAATTTACGTTTCAAAGTTATTGCCCGAAAATCCATTTTTCTAGTGCATCAGCAAAGGGACTGCATTGGATTGTAGTTCGTAATTCCAACTTCTTGACGTAATCACACGCGTATTATTATAATATGGTATTATCATCGTCTGCGAATTTGCACATCAAGAGCCGTATGTCCTCAATGTACAACTGCGACAGCCTGTCGCAGTTTTGAATTACAATCGAAGAAACAATCCACATAAGCCAACAAAAACTGCACATTTTTACGTTTTTTGTGGTTTGCGAAAGTTAAATACGTTAAATCTTCGTCTTTTTCATACTCCATTAAATTCGCGCAATCACTTTTCTACCGTTTTAATCAAAACGAATTGGTACACAACAAGTTGCAAATACTCTGCTAAATATACAAAATTTTTCTGCTAAATATACAAATAATGTAACTACTCAGGTGCCCCTGTCCTGACCATAAACCGAGGATGACGCGAGGCTTTCACCACCCCGCTGAGACTTTTTTCAAAAATCATCTTCATGCCGCAAGGTCGTGTTCCCGACCGCCAAAAATCTGTCGTCTGCAGCCTTCTGCGGGTTATGTAGAGGCACTCAAAATCTTTCATTCGGTCCTCCACGCGAAAGGGCGCCGACCCTGCCAGAAAGCCCGTAAACCACATTTAACACGCTGTCGCTCAATGTATTATATTTGCATATATCAAACCTTTCCTTACTTTTGCGGCATGAAAAAGGACTTCAACACGGGATTGAGAAAGGGCATCGAGGCGGACCGGGTGAAACTCACCCGAAGACGCAAGCTGCTCCTTCGGGATATGGGGCTCGCCGAGGATCTCGAGAGGGGCCTCAAGCGGCTTGAGAAGCGCTTCAGGACGGGTCTTCTTTCTGACACCGGGCGCACCATCGCCCTTGACAAACCCGTCTGCATCGTGTTTGTTTAAACAGTATCGCCAGGAGTGTAAAAGCTGATGCTCACGGAGGTAATACTAAGAAGCTGTTTTGAATTGTTTGTCTGAAGTTTTTTCACCTCAAAGAACATTTCTAACAATTCAAAACAGCTTCTTACTTTAGACTTTTGCCGTTGGAATGCTATTGCTTATACGCGGTTTCCTTCATTTGACAATTTCCTTCACCTCCCAGTTTTCTTCGTCCAAAAGGACCTTCCAAGCGGTCTTATAGGCATCTACGCAGCCCCTAGGTACGTAAAGGGTCTTCACCTTGTCTTTAGGGCCGACCCTATTCGCTCCTGTGTTTGCTTTAATCGCAGCAGGAGTCGTGCCCAGACAGGTAATCGTGGTAAGGTTCGGCGTACCGGAGATGCAGTCGGCAGAAAGCGTCGTCAGACTGGCAGGAATGGTGAGAGACTCGATGACTGAGTTCTCGTATAGAGCCCATTCCCTAATGGTAGTAGTACCATCGTGTATAGTGTAGGCGCTGCCGCTTCCGCCGTTAAGCACCATAAGAGTGGTCATATCGAAATTGTAAAGAGCTCCCTTATCGTCGCTTTTGAAAGACTTGTTATCCGGAACCACTTCCCAGACCATCTTATCACAGCCATTCGACGGGCTACCTGCTATCTGCTTAAGGGAAGCCGGCACGACTATCTTAGTGTAGTCACTGTATGCAAACGCGCGGTTCATGATCTGAGTTATACCCTGCGGAAGGCGGAATTCAGAGACATTCTTGATGCCATTTTCGCGATTGCTTCCTCCGCAAAAGCCTATATACTGGCTACCCTCAAGTCCGTTTAAAATACCACCTTCTACCCGGGTCTCGCTCAAGTCCAGGGTAATCTGATGGTTATCTTCAAAGCTAAGGCTTCTGGTAGCCTCCATAAGCGGTTTAAACTCCTCTTTTTCTCTAAGCAGAGAACTTTCAGGCATAGTAACCTTAACTGAAGTCTGTGCCGTCTTTAGCCATTCCACGTCAAACTCACCTTCTAATTCATCTACGTACATTCTGGTAGTCTCGAGTTTTAGTTTAGTTTTAGGGAAAGTAACCAAAGTTCCAGGCTGTATCTTTAGATCACTCTTCTTCTTCAGCTCAGCGCCGCCGCGAGTACAGTTGATGGAAAATTTGAGATTCTTCAAAGTCCTCTCCCCGGAAAGCGGAAGCACCATCAATATCTCGGTAGGATTATTCGCATCTGTGCTAATTTTCAAAGGAGTGTTCATAGACAGCTTGAGGTTTTCCACATTGTGGGCAGGATGAAGCGACTCCCACTTCCCGTCCTTAATGAAAGTGAATGCCTTCTTATAAAGCCCTGAAGCACTAAACACACAAGAGTGCGCCTCGAGCCCTTCCTCGGCCCAGACTCTTAGCTTTATCACCGCTCCGGCGTATTTAAAATCGACATTTCTATTAGTTCCTACGCCATACATAGGAAGCGGAAGATTCCCACCCATCACGTCTTCGTAATTCTGATTAGACGGGAATTCCATATAAAAATAGCCATATCCTGCATTAGGTTTACAATACGCTGCCGGGTAGAAGGCGAAGAACTCCTCGTCGCCCGTAATCTTCTCTTCACCTTCGCTGTAAGTAAACCTTCCCACGTTAGAACCTGCAGCGTCATCGGCCAATCTGTACACTCCGTAAGTACTCGGATACGACGCCTTAGGGGAAGATGCATTCTCGGTGTGTTTTCGAGAGACTTGAATGCCTATCTCGTCTCCCTTCGTCCAATTCACTTTCAATCCGTCGAGCGCGGTTTTCGTGTCAACATCGTCGATGCAGGCGGTGAACCCCACGCTTTCCGTACCAGGTGTAAGCACCTCATTTTTCGTACAGTTCGTAAGACTCACCAGACCCACGAATACTCCACATGCTAAAAATAACCTTTTCATGCTTCGGCGACAATTATTCCCAAGTCTCATTAACCTCGTTCAAATCATAAAGACCATTCGCCTGGCTTGACACAGGCCCCGAGGTGGCAAAACAATGCTGCGCTTCCATGCAGATAATCTCCAACATCGGAGACTCATAATTTAATTCTTTCATTTCACTACTAACTGTTTACATTAAAAAAAAGCTCGCGAAGATAGAAAAACAAATCGTAACCGCCAAAAGTTTTGTAATATTTATGAATTCAAATTTAGGAACAATCCTACGATCTTTTCTGTGCCGAAATCAATCTTGTCTCTGCTTAAATCTATCTTCTTTACCATTGTTGAGTCCACTTGAAAAAGTCGTTTTTGAAAAAAACATGTGCCTCGCAGATACTTCTGTAAGGGGTAAAAAGTGGCAAATGGCACTTTTTCAAGTGGGTTCATTGTTTATTATGACGTATTTCTCAAACCGCCGGGTTTAATAATAGCAGGACGCGCTGTCTGCCATAGCGCAAATAAAGCCGGATGAGTATGAATGGTTTTACCCAGTCATCTTATCCGGCCTTTCCGTGTATGGTGAAGACCCTCCGATGAGGATTACAAAACTCCTCTTCGATTAATTTTCTTTTTATTAACATACCGGCAGCGGGAACAGATCCTATGGGCAGCCAGCGCGCAAGGCGGCAAGATGGGTTTTGTGACCGTCAAGGTTGCAAAACGATGGGAACGGATATTGGGATTGGCTGATATTCGAGATTTGAGTGTTGGACTGTTGCAATTGTCGGGAACGGTTATCGGCTATGTAGGTGTCTGTGGCGCTGTTCGCTGCTCCTTACGCAATGAAGAAACCTGTAATGTGGAACAAGCATCTTGGCTGCATGGCCTTCGGGTGACTATGGCCGTTCCTGCCAATTACAAGACGATAGCGATGAACTGTGCGCGTGTTCTATGGGTGCTGCCCTCTCCTAAGTGTGCGGACATATTCATGATTCCTATGAATGTCTGTTTTCCATTAAGGTTTTATTTAGGAGTCCACTTGAAAAAGTCTTTTTTTTGAAAAATATGTGCCACACAGGTACTTCCAACGGGGGTAAAAAGTGGCGAATGGCACTTTTTCAAGTGGACTCTTGAATTGTTTGTTTGAAGATTTTTTCACCCCAAAGAGCATTTCAAGTAACCTTCAAAAAATAACCTGCATCACTTTAAATTTGCAATATATTGATGTTCAGGGTGATTCTATGTATTTAATTATATCGATCGATGCAACTTCTTTTTTTTTCTACATCACTTAAGGGCATTATCCGCAAAGAATGCCAATCATTTACAAACCACGGACACGCTAAAACGCCACCAACGGTATTCAATCCACTATCACTGTGGCTGACCCTCCCTCGGGATATGGGGGTCAGCCACACACTATGGCCTTCCAGCATTACCGGAGCCATTCTTGCGTGCCTGTGGTTTGCACAGGGTTTGCACAGTCGGGAAATTACTGAAGCCTGTTCCTTTCATCTATGTTATTATCAATTAGAACCTGCCGGGAGTATCACCTCCCGGCAGGCTTATGGCGCGGGAATGCCCGCGATTCTTATTATCTGTCGATGGTAATGTTACCAGCCTCGTCATCGATCCAGTTCTCAACAGCCGGATCCCAGTGAATCTCGTTCAGAGAGAAGGTAAGGTTAAAAGTGTACCTGTGTCCCATCTCCCACTTAGGGAAGACATCATTTACCTTAACTGTCTTTGTGCACTCTTCCTTAACGACCTTGTTACCAACAACGGTTTCCACAGTATATGTAATTACAATATAGCTGTTATCATTAAATTCCTGAGGAATGTAGATGTACTGACCATCCTCAACTCCAGCTCCTCTTTTGATCTCAGCCGGGACTGCAATCAACCCTCCACTCTTAACCTCGAAGCCAACATTCTCCGCATAAACCTGATCAGACAAAAACATGTTTCCACCCGGGGTCATCTTCTCTGGAATCTGGCTATAGGTTGCATAATGACAAAGCTTAGTGAATTTCACAGAGTTCAAGATGAACTTCTTGTTAGCATAATCCTCAGCAAGATTAGCGGCAACATTGACCATAGAAAGCTTGTGACGGAAAAGAGTCGGAACTCCGGTGTGAGCATAGCTATTCTTATTTTCTGTCTTATCAGCAGCGATGTCAGCAACAAGAAAATCAACATTCTTGTTCGTGGCCACATCAAAATGGCCATTGATTCCACCCTGATACTGTCCGTCTTCGCCTACTGCCCATACACAAGCAAAACCGGAATTATCACCTACCGTCATATCTTTCTTGTTGTACGAATACGCGAAGAATGTCAAAGAACCACCATCCTTCGGCCAATAGTAAGATGTTGTCTCATTCTTCCACAAGTTGCCATTGTATGAAATTGTAGAACCGTCGATGTACATCTGAGCCTCGGAGCTGTTGGCAGCCCAAGTCTTGCCATGTCCAAGATAATAGGCATAGGAGACAAAGACATTATTGTGATCAAAATCAGTCTGAGTCTGGCTAAGAGCCTTGGTGCGAGGAGCGACATTGAACGTGATCTCGCTGTTCACGTTTGAGGCGACCGGCGTCACCTCTGTCTTTGAGCAGGCCGCGAGAGTCGCGAGAGCTGCCAATACAAACATTTCTTTTTTCATGATAAACACAAATTAAAAGTTAAACTAAATAAATCTTTTTCAATAAATTAATAAATAATTACGCTCCTATCATCATGAGCTATGGTAAGTACTAAATCACTATATTTTTCTGTTCATCTTCCCAGTCATCGACCTTAGGTTCAAAGGCACCACCTGAGTCCTTCGGTGGCTCGACCTTGATAGTGTCCTCCAAAAGAAGCCAATGGTGCTTGACAGCATTCTCTGTGAGAAACAGGTTCGAAATGTCAAAGGTCTTGCGGACACTCGTGCCGCCCTTGACCGCAAGGTCGAAAGTCACCTCGAAGTTGTTGTCCGACTCCGGGATGCGTCCGAATGTGTTGAACACCGCACAGATCACATTCTTGCCTTTGTCATCACTTTTCTGGAGATTGAACCATACGGAAGCTTCCGGATCGTTCATCCTAGTGTCGGTGGCAATAAGGTTTGCGCGGACCATGCCTGAGAGAACAGCCTGCGCCGAAGTGACATATTCAAGCCCATCCACCTTGACTTGAATATACCAGCTCTCAACTACCGATGAGGCATCCGCATAGATCGTGTAGATTCCGTTGTGATAGGGCACAGTCTCACACACGTTCCTGGCCACCACAAGATGCTCTGGCTGCATGAGAATGTTCGGAGCGTCTTTCCCTTTGGTAGAGTACTTGTTCAGAACGGCTGACGGTGCAGGATCTGTGTATGCCTCTGCCTTGTCCCAACTGTAGTAGTTCCTTATCAAAGTCTCTTCAGTGCCGAAATCATAGATGAGCATCCTGTAACTGCCCGGTGCAAGCATGACTTCTCCGCTCACAATGCGGTTTCCGTTCTCGTCAAAGCTCACATCTGTGATAAAGTCCTCTGCGGCAATAACATCCTCGTTCTCTCCAAAGAACAGCACGTGCATGGCACTCGGCTCTATCTTCTGGACCGGGATCTTGTCATTGTAGATGTCTGACGTGACATTGTGGATTCCGGCCACATTCACCCTGACCCTGACTGCAGTAAGGTTGTCAGGATCCTCAAGGGGACGTCTCCGGCATCCGCCTGCGACTATTGCAAAAAGCAGCAGGAGAACGGACAGTCCACGGCAGAAGAACACAGCGGAACTATACTTTATATTGGTGTCAGACATCATGTTGATGATTTGTTCTTTTTACTTGTTTCTGATTAGTTTTTGTTTACTTTGTGTGAATCCTTCCCGATCGGTATCACCAATGAAACCTTGAGTTTCGTCGGGCCGAACCAGGAGACGGTTCCAACGTTGTACTTGTCCCGGAACAGGTGCTCGTAGCCCGGATCCGGCTGGTAGTGGCGGTAGTCCGTGCGAAGGAAGCCGGCGGAGACCGAGAACTCCATGTTCATCCACCTGCTGACCGGCAAGGCGTAGCCATAGGTCAATCCAGCAGACCAGAACTCTCCTTGGTAGCAGAGCTTCGTGTCCCACTGGAGGTCGTATTTCCCGGACATGCCGTAAACACCGGCGAAATGCCCTGTAAGATAGTCCCTCCTGTCATCGCGCGCGAACCACCAGCGCGGCTCGATACCCATTGACCAGATCTGGAAGCAATATTTCTTGCCGTTCGGCCCCCAGTTCCACCACGGAAACACATCCTCGACCATCACCGAGAAGTTCTTCCCGACAGGGAACTCGACCTCGGCGTTGAGTGCGGTCACGGCATCATAGAGGAGATTGGTCTTGGCGGCGACGGTGTAGAATCTCTCCTTCGGCGGCTCCGGCTCAGGGAACTCAACCTCCGGCAACACCGTCGGAGGGGCGATGTTCACTGAATACGGCACCTCAAGGGTCACTTCCGGCAATTCACACTCAACCGGCCCGATCGGACGGACAGTGCTGTAAAGCACATGAATATCCGTGCGTCGCAGGGACGGATAGTAGTCCGAGATCAGCCTGCGCCAGACGTTTCCACCTTGCAGACGCTTCATCATCAGCTTCTTGGCCTCGGAATTTTGAGAATCCTTGAATATGTCCGAGACCGTGGACGATCCAGTCTCGGTGTCGTAGGACGCGGCGATCTTGGTGGCACCCTCCCAGTCCTCTCCACGCGAGATGACAACGAAGTCGGCATCCGTGAGACGTGGCTCGATGCTCTTCAGGAATGCTTTCACTCCTTCAGCCCTGTCACGGGCCAGACGCGCGTTGAGTTCCGGCCGGCCTTCAGGTGAGGCGGCACCGATTATGTAAACCTTGTATATTCGTAGATTACCGTTGTACACGATGGACCTGAGTCCTTCGGTGGCTGCTTTCAAAGTGGCGGAGTTGTTCCGGAATCCACGTTCGATCTTGGATACAGCTGACCTGTAATAGACAGAGAATGAAGTCGTATCGTGCCTGTCCTCCTGAACCGAGGACGACTTTGATAAGACGACAGTCCTCATTGAGGTAAAGCCTGAGTCTGACGGAAGCGCTTCCGCCGCCACTGTCAGAATCGACAGAAAACAGCCGATGAGGACACACAACCAAATGGCCATGCCGTTGGAAGCACAATGTAATTTATTATAATTCAAGATGTTACCCTCCCCAGTTATCAAAACGGTTGGAAAGAGCAACGATTGCGCTATTAATAAACCCTACCGCCATAAATTAAGAACCAAATAAAATTATAAGTGTTCTGACAAATCACTAACTTACCAAGCACAATAACATACATCAGCATTCCAGCTGAAGTGCCACCGGCAATCTCGCCGCAAAAGTAGTAATTTATAATCATTAAACAATATCCAACAATCTATTTAGAATTTATCAAAACCACAACAGTAAAAGGTTTAATATTCAATGTTTTCAATCAATTAGGTTTTTCCTGATCCAAGATAGATAAAATCCATTAGAATAAACATTCAATCCTTTAGAACAATATACACTACGCAAAACGAAGAATAGGACAGTGCTCACACCTGTCACGGAGTCGGCACACGTCTGGTCACTTCGACAAGCTCAGTGACCACAATGGAACAGAGAAGATGATCAGATGGCGCGGATCTGTAACTCATTGCAAATCAGAGGATGAAGCTACACCCTTTGATTTGCAATGAGTTACAAGTTCGTACTGGGACAATCTGGAGGGTACCGTTTCGCAACGAATTAATACAAAACACATTAGACATCACGCTTTTTTGAAGGTAACTCCAATCCTAAGAACTTACGTGCTTGCCACTCATCGGCTACTGTATCACGCACAGACCAAGAACGCTTACACCATACTTGACTGCACAGGTGCAAAAGACAGTGAAATAAACCAGACAATCCTCAAGGCTGTAGAATATTACCGAACCGTTCAAGGATCGTTGGTAAACGTGATTAGGCGAACCGGACAAGAATCTCCTGCGCTTCATGGCTTTCCCTCATTAAAGTTTAACATAGCTATGCGGCGTGTGTCACAGTACAGATTGGCTTTCAATCAGTCCGTTGGTCACACGACGTTACAAATTTGTAAAATAATCTATTTAGTAATGATAAAAAAATATCCCTAATTATCAGCAAGTTATCCTTCCACGAAGACGCGTTGGATGAATCATGCTTTGTTCCGATGGTGTAGGTGTCACCGTTGCGGTGAACAGCCCACTCGACTTTTGTTTTGTCAGACGCGAATTTGAACACCTTGAATATGTCATTGATTCCGCTCTTTGAGGTATGGCTGCCTACCTTCGCTCCTCCATCCACCTTGGCCTCTGTTTTGGTCAGATCGTCAAGGATGCTCCGGTCAGAGACCGAGACATAATCATCCGACCAAACTCCATTATTATTCACATAATAAAGCCGGTGGTCATCACTTTCCTTTACCCATACCACATTTCCCTTTTCGTCCATAGTCCATATATCCATTCCATTAGGGTCAATGATACTTATTGGATTTCCGAGGCAGTAGACATACGGGCTGATGCCGTAATACTTCTCGGACATAGGGTCGGAGGTTGTCCAGCGAGCAATAGTCGGGTTGTACATCCTGGCACCGAAGTCGAGTAACGGTATGTTTGCATATAGGAAGGACTGGGACTCCTTGCCGGAGAAGTGCCAGCGATTCGGAGAGGTAACTGTGACTGTGATTCTACTAGACTTGTCAACCATCGAAGCAATTGTTGTCTCTGTGTCTTTTGGGATTTCTACAATGAATGCGGAACTCTGCAATATTATCATTGGGCTATGAGCGAGTTTATTACAGTGTCCAAACACTCGATATTCTTGTCGTTTGTAAATTCCACCCGCAAACTGTCCCCATTTATAACATAAATTCTCAGGTAAGGTATTATACCCCCAGCCACATCCATGTAACTGCAATATCGGTCAATATATAATTTATAATCCAAACTATCTATAAACTGGCTGTCCAAGAATCGATCAAGCGGAATGTGTCCGTGACTGTTTACTGCGACCAAGGTCTTGTTGACATATTTGGCACCAATATCAACCTTATCATTAAAAAATATCTTACCCATTCCTATGCTCATAGGTGGGGCTACACCATGTCGACCGGCAAAACTTATGATTGTATCCTTATTGTTGACAATAAATGAAACAGTTATAACATCTCTGGAATGAATTGAATCCTGAACTCTGTGATATTTTTTACCCGGCAATGCAAGGATAAAGAAATCACTGGTATCAACCAATTCAAAAAAACTTTCCAAAGAGTCTTGAAGTCTGTCGGATTTGAAGATTCTTTCTAATTTCGAACAGCTATCTCTTATGTCGATAATTCTATTTACCTCTGAATGACGAGCTGGGTTGCCGCACATCTGAAGGCAACCGATCATAGCCATAACTACGAATACTGAGTAGAGTTTCATTATTTATTATTTAACGTTCCAAAATAAAAACTTTTGTAACTTCTGATGGGTCTAATAAAGGAGGCGTTATAATACCCAACATAATATAGTCTACTTGAGTTAGGAAAATAGACATAACTTTTTCTGGTTATTCGCCCATTCTGTTCCACATCATCAATTACATTTCTTTGATCAGTATTATAGTAGTTTGTGCAATATCCCATAGAACTGATTTCATTACCGATGTCTATGCCAGGATGAGAATGAACCGTAGCATTAGGCTTATCTTTGGTATAATCCTCCCACGAAGACGCACTATATGAATTATGTCCTGTTCCAATTGTGTATGTGTCACCATTACGATGAACAGCCCACTCGACTTTTGTTTTGTCAGACGCGAATTTGAACACCTTGAATATGTCATTGATTCCGCTCTTTGAGGTATGGCTGCCTACCTTCGCTCCTCCATCCACCTTGGCCTCTGTTTTGGTCAGATCGTCAAGGATGCTCCGGTCAGAGACCGAGACATAATCATCCGACCAAACTCCATTATTATTCACATAATAAAGCCGGTGGTCATCACTTTCCTTTACCCATACCACATTTCCCTTTTCGTCCATAGTCCAGATGTCCATCCCGTCAGGATCGATGACACTGATTGGATTTCCGAGACAGTAGACATACGGGCTGATGCCGTAATACTTCTCGGACAGCGGGTCGGCGGCGGTCCAGCGGGCGATGGCCGGGTTGTACATCCTGGCGCCGAAGTCGAGGAGTGGGATGCTGGCGCCGAGGAACGACTGATCCTCCTTGCCGGAGAAGCGCCAGCGGTTCGGGGAGGATGTGGAGGCCACCGAGGTTGCCGGGGCTACCGGGGCGACTACTGGCTCCGCGGCATATAGTGACCCTCCAACGGGTTCGGAGACCGGAGCAGTCACCTGAATCCGCTTGCCGAACGGGTAGTAGTCGCTGGCCTCGATGACCGTACCGGTGTCACCGTCGATGACGGCGCGGACACTGCCGAGGTGGTCGCGGAGATAGTGCTGAACCTTATAGGTGGACGAACCATCAGCGGTGTTCTCACGTACTATCCTGCCGGCGGAGGTCACGGCGCAGTCAAGGGTTATAGCCGGAGAACCCGTTTGACCTGCGGTCTGGGTGTATATCAGGGAACCTCTGTACTGGTAGCCGTTGCCGCCGCCGTCCAACGCGCGCAGTTTTGAGCCGTCAGCAAGATATTCATACTCAGCCAAAGTGGCTCCGCCGGTGTTTTGCCTATCTTGCGCTCTAATTTTTGCAGGTTTATGACTACAAGATAAGCATTCCTGCAAATACATTTCTTCTCTCATTGCCGCACAACTATTCTTTTATCTACATTTGTACCAATTACCATCTATATGGCTCAATGTCTTGTCTCCGATATGAATATAGTTTATGTCTAAGATTTTTATAAGTCCTAACGTTTCAACGTCATCCAAATACACCATAATGTTCCCTGCAAGATCTACATCAATCCTGGGCACGCAATATTTGCTAAATTGCATTGCTATATTTTGAAGGGCGCTTGTGTCTTCCATTGATGTTGAAGTACCCAATGTCCATCCTTCTGTTGTCAATATGGAATGATCATGCCGATTTATATCTACTATGTAATAACCAGAATGATTGTTGTCATAGTTCTGAGATTTGACAAAGACAGTAATCTCACTCATGTTCCCGCTTCGCACAAAAACGACTGTGTTCTTCGGAAACGGAGACTCCGTCGTGTCAAGCCTTCTGATCAGATCATGAACAAAAGCCTCTCTCTTTTGGTGATTTACAGTTCTTACAAGTAAAACGACTATAACAATTGATAAGACAGTTGTGACAAAAGCCTTACCACATTTAGAAACGCTTGACATAACTAATATGGTTTCTGTGAATATGCCCTATAGTACATCTCTTTATAATGATGCTGTCTGGCATGGCGCACTCCCATTCTAATAGAAAACTGATCATCATTAGAATCGAACTGTGGTTTATAATTATTAGAACCTGGATTGAAAATACTATTAAACTGCGCTCCCATTCTTAATTCAAAAGATGTAAGCCCTAACGCTTTTCCTCCGGCCCCAAATAAGAAATTGCCAAAATTCATGTGGTTATGTGCCACTCCATCAATCAAAAATAATACCGGGCTTGGGGCATCCAAAGGATCCGTGGAAACACCTTCATATTGATCAGGAATTGCATTATATGAAAAGTCCATTTTATGGCCACCTTTCCCTTCATGTAAAACATACGAGTATCTGTCCAGTAATGTGTTATTGGCCGTTTTATTCTTCTCGTCAAAAACTCCAGCCTTAGAAAGCATTGAGACAACGTCCTTTTCCTCAACGAATTGTATTTTTTGCAAAGTACCATTCTTAAGGTCCTTCACATCGTTTTTTGGATCAGCAAACTTAAACGACAGGATAACTTCATTCTGATCATTTACAATTCGACCAGTTCGTCCATGCCATAGGTTGTGCCACCAATTATCATCTACTGTTCGCTTATAATTGCCTTCTACATCAAATTCAGAATAACTATTCCCCGCTATATCCGTAAACAATATAGGATTATTAGCACAGTAGACATACGGGCTGATGCCGTAATACTTCTCGGACATAGGGTCGGAGGCGGTCCAGCGGGCGATGGCCGGGTTGTACATCCTGGCGCCGAAGTCGAGGAGTGGGATGCTGGCGCCGAGGAACGACTGATCCTCCTTGCCGGAGAAGCGCCAGCGGTTCGGGGAGGATGTGGAGGCCACCGAGGTTGCCGGGGCTACCGGGGCGACTACTGGCTCCGCGGCATATAGTGACCCTCCAACGGGTTCGGAGACCGGAGCAGTCACCTGAATCCGCTTGCCGAACGGGTAGTAGTCGCTGGCCTCGATGACCGTACCGGTGTCACCGTCGATGACGGCGCGGACACTGCCGAGGTGGTCGCGGAGATAGTGCTGAACCTTATAGGTGGACGAACCATCAGCGGTGTTCTCACGTACTATCCTGCCGGCGGAGGTCACGGCGCAGTCAAGGGTTATAGCCGGAGAACCCGTTTGACCTGCGGTCTGGGTGTATATCAGGGAACCTCTGTACTGGTAGCCGTTGCCGCCGCCGTCCAACGCACGCAGTTTTGTGCCGTCAGCAAGATATTCATACTCCGCCAAAGTGGCTCCGCCGGATGAAATGCGGCTTGTCAGGTTCCGATCATTGTAATCGATGTCGAGCGTAGAGAGGCCGTCACGGGTCAGGTTGCCGTTCGTGTCGTGGGTAAAGGAGCCTCCGCCACCGGACGTGCCGCTATTGGAGATATTCCTCAACAAATTGCCATTATACGAATATGCCAATATCTCATCCGGAGTCGCTGCGTTCTCCCCATATCTGGTCAAGGTCAAGGCATTACTGTTCCTGTCATAAGTGATGGACCTTTCACTGAATGAATTAGTTTGCACGCCACCGACAAATCTCTGCGCATCCGTCAAGCGGCCAACGCCATCGTATGATAACGACCAGGCGTTTGTCTCTGTTCCCACACCGTGATTCCATTCCCACTCGGAAACGCTCCCGTTATACTTCGGGACTGCCCCAAGTGTCGGCTCCTGATACCGGAGTGACATATTGAACACATTGGAATTCTGGTCTGTCAGTTGGTCTCGAATATTATAGGCCAGTGTCTCGGTCAACGCTGACGGATTGGCCGCCGTGCCATACACCCGACTTGTCAGACGACCTATTTCATCATAACCATAGGACACAGACTGCGACTTATCATTCAGAGATGTCGTTTCCGAGACCAGTCTATCCTGTCCGTCATAAGACCTCACTGTGACCAGCGAATCAATGCGGCCATCTGGAAGCGCGACCGTTTCCCTTGTCCTAGACGGCTTGCCCGTGAAAGTAAGGGACTGATGAATATGTCCGTCTCCGCCAAGCGCCTCCTTGCGGTGGCTCTGGATCAGGCGGCCTTGGTAGTCGTAATAGAATGACGATACCGTCTTGGACATCGGGTCGGCCAAGGAAATGCCGCACACTTGAAGTGGTTTCCGTGGTTTACAGATCATAATGCGGACTCCAATGGACACCGACGCAATGTTACAGTGTAGTCAACTCGTATATAATCATCTAAAGTTAAGGTTTTCATTATTATTTCCTATCGTTTTTGACAAATAATGTGATGGTAATAAATAAGATATTGATCCCTATGTATAGTACAAAACCTTTTAAAACAAGAAGTGTCCCATTCAGATACCCTGCAGCGACCTCTATAGGTACAGAATCAAAACCACGCATCATATTTCCCAGAATCATTCTTTCTGATATCTCATATTTATAACTTACCAAAGTATTTATTATCATTAATATCACCAATATAAACGCTATTACTGATATTACTAGCCATATGATTTTAATCCATTTTCTCATAGCTATTTCCTCAATTTGTTACTTAGATACGATTTCATTGAACGCGGGTTAACAAACCTATGTGTAGATGGTATGGTTATCGGACTCCCAATTGGACTTGCATATATCACGCGCTGGTAGTTGAGTACTTTCGAACCACTCATTTTAATCAAATCCGATACAAATGTCGTACAATTGTTATTAAGCAGACTATATTCGTCAATGATATGCGCATCTGTATCATTCGCATATCGTTTGCTCCTTTCACTAGGAAGTTGCCCGGAACTATCAAACAACTCATTTGCAATATTCATTATGTCATTATCCTTTACATCCGTCAAAGTAAAAATAGACATCTTTCCTTCTGATTGCTTGTAGTCATTGAATTCTTTGGCCTTATCTCCCGATAAACGAACAAGTACACCAGGACCATCTGATAATGCATTTCCTTTATATGTATGGTCATATCTTCCATAAGTATATACCACCATTTCATCGCCCTCACCTGCACTTATCCAAGTATGTCCTAACCCTACAGTTTCAATGTACACCCTGACAGAATCGCCTTTAACATCTATATTTACAATTGGATTTCCGAGGCAATAGACATACGGGCTGATGCCGTAATACTTCTCGGACAGAGGGTCGGAAGCTGTCCAGCGGGCGATGACAGGGTTGTACATCCTGGCACCAAAGTCAAGGAGAGGGATGCTGGCGTTCAGGAAGGACTGGGACTCCTTGCTGGAGAAGAGCCAGCGATCTGGAGAGGTTGCGGATTGAGTGGTCGCTTCGACGGGCTCAGCGACCGAATTTGTGACCGGAATACGCTTGCCGAACGGGTAGTAGTCATTGGTCTCTATGACCGTACCAGTGTCGCCATCGATGACGGAACGGACACTGCCAAGGTGATCGCGGAGATAGTGCTGAACCTTATAGGTGGACGAACCATCATCGGTGTTCTCTCGTACGATCCTGCCGGCGGAGGTCAAGGCGCAGTCAAGGGTTATAACCGGAGTGCCCGATTGACCAGCGGTCTGGGTGTATATCAAGGAACCTCTGTACTGATAGCCGTTGCCACTGCCGTCCACAGCACGCAACTTCGTGCCATCAGCAAGATATTCATACTCCGCCAAAGTGGCCCCGCCGGATGAAATGCGGCTTGTTAGGTTCCGGTCATTGTAATCGATGTCGAGCATAGAGAGGCCGTCACGGGTCAGGTTGCCGTTAGTGTCGTGGGTAAAGGAGCCTCCGCCACCGGACGCACCGGTGTTGGAGATGCCACTCAACAAGTTGCCGTCGTACGAATATGCCAACATCTCCTCTGGGGTTGCCGCGTTCTCCCCGTATCTGGTCAAGGTCAAGGCATTACTGTTCCTGTCATAAGTGATGGACCTTTCACTGAATGAGTTAGTTTGCGCGCCACCGACAAATCTCCGCGCGTCCGTCAGACGGCCAACGCCATCGTATGACAACGACCAGGCGTTTGTCTCAGTTCCCGCACCGTGATTCCATTCCCACTCGGAAATGCCCCCATTATACTTCGGGACGGATCCAAGTGTAGGCTCCTGATACCGGAGAGTCATGCTGAACACACTGGAACTCAATCCGGTCAACTGGTCACGAATATTATAGGACAGGGTCTCAGTCAATGCTGACGGATTAGCCTCTGTGCCATATATCCGCCCTGTCATCCGGCCTGTCTCATCATACCCATAGGACACAGACTGCGACCTGCCGTTCAGCGATGTCGTCTCCGAGACCAGTCTCTCCTGTCCGTCATAAGACCTCACTGTGACCAGCGAATCAATGCGGCCATCTGGAAGCGCGACCGTTTCCCTTGTCCTAGACGGCTTGCCCGTGAAAGTAAGGGACTGATGAATATGTCCGTCTCCGCCAAGCGCCTCCTTGCGGTGGCTCTGGATCAGGCGGCCTTGGTAGTCGTAATAGAATGACGATACCGTCTTGGACATCGGGTCGGCCAGAGAATAGACGGCGGTGCCTGTCAGAAGCCCTTTGCACCTGTCAGATCCGACGACAGGTGTCCCGTAGTTGGACAGCGTGTCACACGCCAGGACGCGCCTTGCGTCAGACGGGACGAGGTCGTCCATGAACGAGTGGTCGTCATAATAGCTGACGGACAGGGGTTTGCAGTCGGACGGAACTGGGGTGTTGACCGAATAGCCGCCGAGCGGGGAGGCTCCGTCATACGTGGCCACAACCGGCACGGCAGGAGACGGGGCCTGAGCCGAAGGCCAGACACCGCTTACCGCGTCACGGCCCAGGGCGTCACGGAACGAGAACATCCACTTTCCTCTCTTCCTCATCTCTCCGTCTTGAGAAAATATAGGCACATCGCCCTTGTCGTACCTGTAAAGGATGGGAGCACAGCCTGGCAACCTCTTGCTGACACACCGTCCTTTGCCATCATATTTGTAGACATAGGCCTGCGTAGACAACGGAGACGAGGAATCACCGAACGTTCCTGACGAAGACATCACGGCTGAAGCCTCCGGTGTTAGTACATACCTGAGCAATCCCAGGTCGTCATACACGTAATAGGTGTCCTGGTACCGTTCTCCATCAACCGTCCTCTCCAGAGTCTTACGTCCGAGCTTGTCTGTGAACGTCAACGAGACGTTTCCGTCCTCATCGGTCTTTTTCTCAACCCTGAGGTTTCCGGAAGGCAGGATCCCGACGCAGGTCAAGGATGTGTCGGATTCCACAAGATACCCCGAACACGAAAGAAGTCCCGAGCCATCGTTCACCAGATACGAGGTTCTCACCGACTTCCCTCTCGTGTGCCATGGGGAGCCGGGGCCGTACTCCTCCACCGGTCTGTAAAGAGGGGAATCATCGTACAAGGTCTTGGAAAAAGCATACACTTCCCAATTGTAGAACTTGAGGATCTCTGGGTGAATGTCGGAGAAGGATGCATAGGCTCCTGTCGATGTCGTCATCGGAACAGGACAGAACTTTCTGTACGGCCTGCCGAAATCATCATATTCGCTCAAAAGGGCTATGTCCTTGCCGGCAGGGGAAGCCGCTGTCATCACCGTCTCAACCGGCCGGCCAAGGAGATCGTGATAGGTGTTGGTCTCCTTGAAGGATGCCGCATCGGCGCTTAGGTAGTCTCTTGCCCGGATGCGGTTGCTGCCGGCTGATGGTCCGTAGCTATAGGAATAGGATGAGAGAAGCTCTTTCTTGTGCGTTGTTCCGTTCCTCACAAATGTCCGACAGAGTCTGCCGAGGCCGTCATATTCATAGTCAAATATACTACCTGACTGACTCTTAAGATACGACAAGCCAACCAAAGGTTTATATTCATAAGTGTTGACAAACATATCCTGCACGTCCCTGCATTTCAACCTGAATGAGACCAGTTTCTTTCGGATCTGCGTAAAGTCGCCGCCATTGAGGCCGGACGTGTCAACCTTATCCTTGACACTGTCCCAGTCACTGCCCTCCACCATGGCCACAGGGTAATACCCATTGTATCCCCACAGATAGACCGTCTTCCTGCCGTCAGTGTCCTTCTTCGAGAGACGGTCTGACTTCAAATCCAAAGAGATAGATATTCCGAGGTTCATTATGTCTATTGATTTATAAGGATTTGTCTAATAATAGAGGTTTTATAGAGGCCGGCATCAAAAAAGAGAACCCGTCAAAACACACAAACAGTACGAAATATTATCGTTCTTACTTCCTGATGTCGGGAAACAAAGTCGTCCAGACAACTTTTCAATGCTGAATGAAAGTCCACGCAAAGAGTCATCAAATCCAAACTTCCATCAATGTCGCTATACTCTTTTTTAGTCCTTGAATATTTCAGGACGCAAACAGTGGGTTGGACTTCGCACAAGGGTTCCAATTCTGATCCCGAATAACGTAGGACAACCTGGTACGCAACTGTATCCGACACTTCTGAACACGAAAAATAACCGTGAAATGGTTCGGGAACCGAACCAGGGCTTTCTATATGCATTATTGCATGGTCATAATCCAGAACCAAGTCATTGATGCTTGACAATAATTCACCACCAAGGTCACAGAACAAATACTTCCCTGATTCATCAAAGAAAGAAGGGAAATACGACCGAGCCTTTCTATAATCACGATTAACCCAAAAGCATGGTGATCCATACAAACAGCTTCCAATCTTATGCTTTCTGTCGTAGATAAAACATGAGTCCTGATAGGATTCCATCATAACATATTTTTTCGAGAAGTATTCTTCTGGGGACAGTCCCTCCATCCAGTTTTCAAACATCCCTATCATAGTCCCTTCAGAGGAATATGCCGCTCTGAAATCAGAGCAAAAATCTCTGACTTCCTCAAGTGATGACGGCATCCGGTAGTATGCTTCTGTAAATGCCTCTAACACATTATCAACAGCCCCTTGGCAGTAATACTCTAAAGACATCTTACGTATGTCCATAGTGCAAGAGTCAATCATCAAAACTAGTATAAGTGTGGTAATTCTATTCGTCATTAGATCAATCAATGATTATTAAATTGTTTATTAATCGCCGCTTTTAATAGTTTGGCATTCTCTGGAGTATAGTTAATATGCAAAGTATGGTCACGCATACCATTTGTCAAAATCATAAAACAGCCAAACCACTTATCCTCTCCATATCCTAATCCATATCCGCCATATCGCTTAGATTCGGATGGGGGCATTTGATATATTCTTAGTTGACTATGGGCTTTATCCCTTGAATGAAATATTGATCCGGATCTTGTGTTATTAAATGATTTTCCCTCATAGATTCCATTATATTGGATAGAATATTCTCCCGGGGATAACCCAGGAAAATAAAAATCTTCCTTTGGCTCCACCGGTAATTCTGTATCCCAACTTGATTGTGAAGAGTTTTCTTGAGTGTAGTCATTTATAATCAGATTATCCAAGCGCTCATATATTTGTCCTTCAAAAGTTGGAATACCCTTGTTATTTAAATACTGGACTGTTTCCCCGAATAAACTATAATAAGTATTCCCATCCTTAAAACGTATACCTTCATATTGCCCTTTTATTCCTGCCTTATCTAAATCTTTCTGAGAATATATATTGTCATTATAGTGGTATAAGATATTACCTTCACTATCTGTAGTTGAATACCAATCTTTTCCAGTAGGATCAACAAGACATATAGCATTATTTGCACAATAGGCATACGGACTGATGCCGTAGTACTTCTCGGACAGCGGGTCGGCGGCGGTCCAGCGGGCGATGGCCGGGTTGTACATCCTGGCGCCGAAGTCGAGGAGTGGGATGCTGGCGCCGAGGAACGACTGATCCTCCTTGCCGGAGAAGCGCCAGCGGTTCGGGGAGGATGTGGAGGCCACCGAGGTTGCCGGGGCTACCGGGGCGACTACTGGCTCCGCGGCATATAGTGACCCTCCAACGGGTTCGGAGACCGGAGCAGTCACCTGAATCCGCTTGCCGAACGGGTAGTAGTCGCTGGCCTCGATGACCGTACCGGTGTCACCGTCGATGACGGCGCGGACACTGCCGAGGTGGTCGCGGAGATAGTGCTGAACCTTATAGGTGGACGAACCATCAGCGGTGTTCTCACGTACTATCCTGCCGGCGGAGGTCACGGCGCAGTCAAGGGTTATAGCCGGAGAACCCGTTTGACCTGCGGTCTGGGTGTATATCAGGGAACCTCTGTACTGGTAGCCGTTGCCGCCGCCGTCCAACGCGCGCAGTTTCGTGCCGTCAGCAAGATACTCATACTCAGCCAGCGTCGTCCCGCCGGATGAGATGCGCCTTGTCAGGTTCTGCTCATTGTACACGATGTCGAGCCCGGAGAGACCTTCATGGGTCATGTTGCCGTTCGCGTCGTGAGTGTACTGGCCTCCGCCACCGGACGCACCGGTGTTGGAGATGCCACTCAACAAGTTGCCGTCGTACGAATATGCCAACATCTCCTCTGGGGTTGCCGCGTTCTCCCCGTATCTGGTCAAGGTCAAGGCATTACTGTTCCTGTCATAAGTGATGGACCTTTCACTGAATGAGTTAGTTTGCGCGCCACCGACAAATCTCCGCGCGTCCGTCAGACGGCCAACGCCATCGTATGACAACGACCAGGCGTTTGTCTCAGTTCCCGCACCGTGATTCCATTCCCACTCGGAAACGCTTCCATTATACTTCGGGACGGATCCAAGTGTCGGCTCATGATACCGGAGCGACATGCTGAACACATTGGAATTCTGGTCTGTCAGTTGGTCTCGAATATTATAGGCCAGTGTCTCGGTCAACGCTGACGGATTGGCCGCCGTGCCATACACCCGACTTGTCAGACGACCTATTTCATCATAACCATAGGACACAGACTGCGACTTATCATTCAGAGATGTCGTTTCCGAGACCAGTCTATCCTGTCCGTCATAAGACCTCACTGTGACCAGCGAATCAATGCGGCCATCTGGAAGCGCGACCGTTTCCCTTGTCCTAGACGGCTTGCCCGTGAAAGTAAGGGACTGATGAATATGTCCGTCTCCGCCAAGCGCCTCCTTGCGGTGGCTCTGGATCAGGCGGCCTTGGTAGTCGTAATAGAATGACGATACCGTCTTGGACATCGGGTCGGCCAGAGAATAGACGGCGGTGCCTGTCAGAAACCCTTTGGACCTGTCTGATCCGACGACCGGAATCCCATAGTTAGACAGAGTGTCACAAGACAAGACCTGTTTTGTGTCAGATGTCACAAGGTCATTCATAAACGAATAATCATCATAGTAGTTGACGGACAGAGGCCTATTATTAGGTGGTATCGGAATATTGAGTGAATAACCGCCGAGCGAGGATGAACCAGAATATGTGGCAACCGCTGGAATCTCGACTGATGACGGAGCGTTTTGCAAAGGCCATACTCCGCTCACAGCCTCACGACCAAGAAGATCACGGAACGAGAACATCCACTTTCCTCTCTTCCTCATCTCTCCGTCTTGAGAAAATATAGGCACATCGCCCTTGTCGTACCTGTAAAGGATGGGAGCACAGCCTGGCAACCTCTTGCTGACACACCGTCCTTTGCCATCATATTTGTAGACATAGGCCTGCGTAGACAACGGAGACGAGGAATCACCGAACGTTCCTGACGAAGACATCACGGCTGAAGCCTCCGGGGTTAGTACATAACGAAGCAGTCCCAAATCATCATACACGTAATAGATGTCCTGATACCGTTCCCCATCAACTGTCCTTTCCAGAGCCTTACGTCCGAGTTTGTCAGTAAACGTCAACGAGACATTTCCGTCTTCATCAGTCACCTTCACGACATTGAGGTTTCCAGAAGGCAAAGTCCCGACGCAGGTCAAAGACGTGTCGGATTCCACAAGATAACCAGAACACGAAAGAAGTCCCGAGTCCTCGTTCACAAGATACGCAGTCTTCACGGACTTTCCTCTTGTGTGCCAAGGAGAGCCGGGGCCATACTCCTCCACGGGACGATCAAGTGGAGAGGCCTCGTAGAGCGTCTTGGAGAAGGCGTAAACCTCCCAGTTATAGAAACTGTTAGCGGCCCTGATCCTTGACGGATCGGCATAGTCCCCGGCAGATGTCGCCACCGGCACCGGACGGTACTTACTGTACGGCCTGCCGAAGTCATCATATTCATTCAAAAAGACAATGTCCTTGCCAGCAGGAGAAGCCGCCTTCATCACCGTCTCTACCGGCCTGCCAAGGAGATCGTGATAGGTGTCGGTCTCCTTGAAGGATGCCGCATCGGCACCGAGGTAGTCTCTTGTCCGGATGCGGTTGCCGCCGGCTGATGGCCCGTAGCTATAGGAATAGGATGAGAGAAGCTCTTTCTCGTGCGTTGTTCCGTTCCTCACAAATGTCCGACAGAGTCTGCCGAGGCCGTCATATTCATAATCAAATATACTACCTGACTGACTCTTAAGATACGACAAGCCAACCAAAGGTTTGTATTCATAAGTGTTGACAAACATATCCGGCACGTCCCTGCATTTCAACCTGAATGAGACCAGCTTCTTTCGGATCTGCGTAAAGTCACCATCATTGAGACCGGATGTGTCCACCTTATTCTTGACACTATTCCAGTCGCCGCCCTTAACCATAGCCACAGGGTAATACCCATTATACCCCCACAGATAGACCGTCTTCCGCCCCTCCGTATCCTCTGTCTCAAGAGGATTTCCCCTGCGGTCATATTCATTGAACAGGATCTTCCGCTCGGAGGAACTTGCTCCGCGAATCATAAGGGACTTGGCCGAAGGGGCGAAAAACGTCCCGGAGGCGCAAGGGTAGGATCCGTAACTTATGGAAAGGGTTGTCAGCAGATTTGCGTCATTAACTGAATTTTTATATACACTCGTTTCGACTGGAACACCAGTCATTCCGGCGGCGGACATCGCTGAATATACACCCCCTGCCTTGTCCTGAGGATAGGTGTATGTGGTAATCCTGTTCGAATATTCCGGCAGGCCAACATTTTCTTTCTTTTCACGGACATTGCCACGAGCGTCATAAGTAAATGTCGTAGTTTTTGTAACAGAGCCATTGTCTCCAATGACCGTTTCATTCACCAATCGAGGCCGTCTACGTCCCTGACTAAGCGTGGTGGTTATATAACTTATCTCTTTGTATTGTTCAGGTACGTGGAAATCATCGAGTCCATACGGCCTCCAGGAACGATAAACATACCTCTGCCTGATCGCAGTGCTGTCAGATCCGAAGTCATAATCATTGCTATAGTCAGATTGAACTTCAGACACTTTCTGAAGCATCCCGTCTGTTCCATGTTTGTACACAGTCTCACCAGTCTTTACTCCACTTCGCCATTCCTGCCTGTCATCATAGATGAGATTTGTCTTCTTGACCTGCATCGGGCGATCAGGCACAATGACATAAGCGTGAACTGTCAAACCAATTGTATGATTACCTGCCGCATCACTAGATCTTGTCTCAAAAACATACGGATAGTTCACACTGGATCCAGCATCTGAAATCAGACTTACCATCATGTTGTCCATCCATACCCTTTCTTTATAGGTTGCCAAAAGACTTGGAAGTGTGCCTCCAAACTCAGCACAGTTCGTTTCTCTGTAATAGAGAGCCATCGTGTCAGGAGGATACGATGAATCCTGAGGGATTACAGTGCGGACTCCGCCTCCATTAATAGTTGATGAATATGTACTGTAGCTAAAATTACGGTATAATATCTTTCCGTCTCCTGCAATGTCACGGATCTGTTTTATCCTCAAGCCTCCAGCCATGCGTGATTTGCCATTATCATCAATGTAGCGATGCGCCTCATAACTAAACTCTGTTCGACCACCTGTTGGGTATGTCACAGATGTCAAGATTCCTCTCTGCATCGCTTCTTCATCAGGATTGCGATCGCCGCCTGGGACAGTCACCAAAGCACTATAGCCAATTAACGGATAATTCCTTACCGACACATATGTTGTCACCGTAGGGACAAGTGTTGAGTTATTTCGTCCATTATAATACCCCCATTTGTCAATGGAGCGGGTATCACGTGGGGGACAGTCTCCCTTGTATGTGAATGAATATGTCTCGGCAGTCTCACCATCAGGAGACTCTACAGCAAGGGACTCAAGCCTTAATGAGAACTTGGTTTTATTATATGTCTGAACAAGCTTAATACTTTTGACCAGTTTCCAAGACACGTCATAGACCTCTATGGATTCCAGACCTTTGTCCATATCAGAGTTCATATTGAACAGGATGTGGCCGCCGCTGAAGTCTATCCTTTTGACATAAGAGTTTTTCTGTATGATTTTTTGCAATGCCGGCATCGGAAACGTGTAACCATCAGGATATTTCACCACTCCCATGTCCGCCTCAACGAGACCTTTTACGTTACGGTCATAGACATACAACTTACTATCGTTACTTTGGCAAGTTGACACGTCAACAAGAGGTATAGTACAATTAGACTGACCGACATACTCATCCAGAATCACAAGGGCATCCACATACCTTATGCAGAATATCTCCTCTATGTTTGACGTGTATTTGAACGACACGGTCCGGCCGGTCATGGCCGAACGCATCTCACGGATCTTCCAGGAGGATGGAGCGAAGGAAGATGAGGGGGGTGTCCCGAATTCATAATAAACATAGTCATGACAGCTATCATCGGTGCCACCGAAACTGTACGTCATCCCGGAATTGTCCTTTACACAAAACTCCTGTAATGATTTTCCTCCCGAAAACGTCACAATTATGTCATCACGAGGAATTGTGATCGGGGTGACACTTCCATCAACATCCCGTCTAAGATACAGCCGGCCGCTGCTTCCCGGAAGAGAATAATGAAATTCGTCCAATGCCACATCAACGGCCTGAGTATATATAGCATTAAGTTGTTCGTATGACAACGAATCACTCAATGCCAGTTCAGGCAAGTATTTTATCTCGTCCGCAACACCATTGATCGTCCGCGACAGCAACGGCCCTGTAGACAAGCTCCAACCGTCCCCAAGCCAATGACTGGAACGCATATTCGGCTTAAGTCCCGAGGCGTGATAATTCAAGGTTATCGGAATCCGTATGTCACCGTCAACAATCTCATATAGCGGAATGCTTGTTTTTACCAGACCGTTGCACAAATCCACAGGGTAGGTGATGTACTTGGTAAGCTCAGATGCGACGGGAGAAGGTGGAATAACGTTCGAATGCGTGAGCTCCGGAATCTGGGCGAAGGCTTGTGTGAAAACAAGCGACAACTGCGAGACGATGATGAGAATGGCCTTTTTCATAATGTTGGTTTTATATTCTTGGTTATATTTTGTCGCATTAATGGTTAACTGGCTGCAAGATACGAATTATTTCAATATTACAAACGCGGTGAAAGAAAATAATTATGATTTAGTCCGAGGACTGTCCAGCCACACTATGCGAAATACTCGTCCTTGAAGTTGACGAGATAGACTTTGTCGGTGGCGCGGGTGATGGCGGTGTAGAGCCATTTGAGGTCATCGACTGTGAGTTCGTCCTGCCAGAAGGGGTTGTCGATGAAGACGCAGCTCCATTGGCCGCCCTGGCTTTTATGGCAGGTGATGGCGTTGGCGTACTTGAGCTGGAGGGCGTTGTAGTAAGGATCCTCACGAACGGCCTCGTAGCGCTTTTTCTTGGTCGGGATGTCGGCGTAGTCCGCGTTCACACCGTTATAAAGCTGGTTCTGCTGCTCGTAACTCAAGGATGCGGACTCGGACTCAAGGGTGTCCAGACAGACTTTCGCGACGATCTCGGTGTCATCGTAGTCCGGGAATGAAAGGCGGGCATCGGCGAAATGGAGGCCGTAACGTTCCTCGAAATTCTTGATCGACACGAGTTTGGCGATGTCACCGTTGGCGATGTAGTCCATACACTTGACACCTTTCAGGAACTGGTAGCAGTTCTTCACTATCATCAGTTTCTCGCCACGGACCAAGCGCTCCTCATCGTAAAATACCTGGGCCCGGATGCCGGCGTTGTAACGGTTCGCGCGCTTGTTGGAGCGGCAAAGAACCACCGCGTCGTCTTTTGAATATTCAGAAAAATACACCGAGTTCAGGGTGTCGATAAGTTCTCCGCCGGTTATCCGCACGACATCGTCGAAGCCGTCCGCACACAGTCCAAGTTCATCCGGAGTGAACATTCCGTCTCCATAGAGATCAGAGGCGATAAGCTCACGCAATTTTGTGGCATTGTATAAAATACCAGACTCTTTCTGTTGGCGGACAACCTCGGTGAGGCTGCAATAACGGACTCCGCCAAAGCCATCCATATACTCTTTCGCCAAGGCTGGCGAGGCATCCATTCCGACAGGGGGAAGCTGGGCCGAATCGCCGATCATTATCAAGCGGCAGTCGTTGCCGGCGCGGACATATTCAACCAGATCCTTCAACAGGTCGCCGGTGCCGAACTGGGTAGTGCCTTGTCTTTGGGCATCGTCTATGCCTATCAAGGAGACCTCATCGACGATGAAGAGCTTGTGGGAAAGTTTGTTAGGGGCCAAGGAAAACTGGCCGAAGCCGTCATCGCCGACGGATTTCTGGCGGTAGATGCATTTGTGGATCGTGCGTGCAGGCTTGCCTGCGTACAGGGAGAGGACCTTCGCGGCACGGCCTGTGGGAGCGAGGAGGTAGCATATTTCCTCATATTCATTGGTCGCTTCTTCCGCATTCCGAACCGCTTCGGCAGGTTCAGTTCCCCGCTTGTCCACCCGTTTAGGCCTCAAATCATCAAACGACCGGATCACCGCCGCGATAGCAGAAGTCTTTCCAGTGCCGGCATAGCCGTTAACCACCAGAATGTCAGCGTCATCACAAGTAACAAAATCCGCAATCTCCCGGAACAACCGATCCTGATCCTCCGTCCCATCATAAGGAAAATTATCCTTGAAACGCTTATAGAAAAACTCCCCCCTGTACATAGCCTCTACTTGTTTCTCCGGCTGAAAATCATCATCACCACCGCCAGAATCGGGTAAATCTCGACACGCCCAAGGAACATGTCAATGGTGTAGATGAATTTGGCCGCCGCCGGTTCAGCGTTGAAGCTGTAGGCGGAACCAAGCTCGCCGATGGAGAGTCCGACATTGCTCAATGAAGTCAGGATGGCAGTCAAAGCGTTGCCGTTGTCCGGATTGAGGACAAGACAGACAGAAACCGAAATGATGACAACCATAAAATACAGAGCGATGTACAGAATGTGCGGAGCCACGTCATCCTGCCTCACGACCCTGCCGTTCACCCTTATCTCGTTTACCGACGCCGGATGAAGAGCCATCCGCAGCTGGTACTTCACCTCCTTGCAGAGCAGCAGCGCCCTGTCCGACTTGACACCTCCCGATGTGGAGCCGGCCATGCCGCACCAGATCCCCACAAACACCAGCATGGCGCTAGGAAGAACAGGCCACGCGCTGTTGTCGGCGATGCTGAAACCTGTGGTCGAGGCGAAGCTCAAAATGTGGAATGAACCGGAAAGCAGCGCGTCACCCCAACCCTTCTCAATTCCGTGAACCTTAAGCGACATCGCCACCACCACGCTCGTCACGACCAGCGACCAAATGTAAAACTTGAATATTTCGTTCCGGAACGGCTTGAGCGATCTGGTGGCAATGGCCACGAACACCATCCCGAAATGGATGGAGGACAGCAGCATGAAGAGCATCGTGATCAAGTCGACCGGCACCGAATTGTACGCCCCTATCGAAAGGTTCCGGGTGCTGAAGCCTCCTGTCGCCACGACGCTCATCGCATGGTTGATCGCGTCGAAAGGACTCATCCCGGCCATCACATAAAGCAGGAACGAGGCTGCGGTCAATCCAAAATAGACATAAGTGAAGATATAGACTGTCTTGTTCGCGCCGGATCTGTACTCCCTCTTGGACAAGGACGAAAGCTCAAGGGTGGTCAGCCTCAACCTCATCTGAGACGAACTCGGGATGATCAGCAGCAGGAAGACCACGACTCCCAAACCTCCGATAAAATGCGTGGAGGAACGCCAGAAAAGCAGACTGTTCGGCAATGCCTCGACATTGTCCAGAATCGTAGAACCGGTAGTAGTGAAGCCGGAAACACTTTCAAACCAGGCGTTTATAATCGTGAACGGCCCGCCCCAAAGCGCATACGGAAGCATCCCGAAGATGAAGGACAGCAGCCAAGAGAGGGCGATGATCATATAGCCGTCCTTCAGAGTGATGGCGGCTGATTTTCTTACGAATATGAACGGGAATATTCCGACGGTGAAGGTGATCGTGAAGCTGATCAGCAGGGCGGCAAGGGCGCTGTCGTTGCCGTTCGCCATAGAGACCAGAATGGACAGGAACATGAACAGCGCACTGACAAGCAGAGCGTAGCCCACGTTTCTGGATATCACCTTGATGTTCATTTGGATATTCTTTAATTATTATGAGCGGAGCCTGTCGAAGCGACCTTGGCCCGCAGGTTGGCCACCCTCTTGCGCAGCATCTGATTCTCCCCCGTCAGTTCCGTGATGCCGTCGTTAAGTTCCGCCAGCTGGTCATCACCCTCGAAGGAGTATGAATATTTCTTGTTGAACGACCGGTAATTGTTCAGGCCCGCCAACATCCTGTAGATCGGGTTCACATAATAGACAAGAATGAAGAACAACAGCATCAGCACAAGCAGCAGCCCGACACCCACAGCCACAGCACCCGGAATGATGCTCCTGTAGAACCCCCTCTGGAACGTCATGGAGTTCTTCTTCAGGTCATCGTAGATTGCCTCGTTGAGCACATCAATGTAGTGGTTCAGCCTCCTGAACTTGGGCTGAAGCCTGTCGAAGTACCAAGCCCTGGTGTCGATGAAGTCCGACAGCATCACGTCGTTCAGTTCCAGCGAAGTCAGCATGTAAGCTGAATACGCATAGACAACAGAATCGGTCAAAGGCACCATCTTGTCGGAAGTCAAGGAGTTGCGAAGCGAGTCGCAATGCCCCATGAACTCCTTCTGATGGAAGTCCGGGAGCGTGTTGACCGAATCGTCCCCGATCACCGTCAGCAGGTCCAGATTGTACTTGTTCGTGACCTCGGACAATTTCTGCGCGACATTGACGCTCCTGATGTTGTCCGCGATGAGATCCGACACATAATTGCTCATCTTGTAGTACTCCATAATGGAGATCACACTGGAGACAAGCAGTGTCACAGCTATCGCGCTGAGGCTCAGCGTCAGCTTCATCCTCATCGTGAGCTTGAACTCCTTCATTCTGTCCGCAAGTTTCCTGAACATTTCCTGGCTGTCTGTTTAACCTGCAAACTTACACAAAAATCACGACAAAAGAAAAGCCCTGCGCCAAGCACATTGCCGGCAGAGTGTGAAACAATATTACATTGTAAAACATTGAAGGGTTATCCCTTGACAATCTGAAAAAATTTCTTTATCCTTGCGATGGTAATATATTATTGAAAGAAAGAAGTAAAAGCAAGCATCTTTTCCCTAAAAGGGATGCTTGCTTTTTGCTTTGGGAACTATATCGGAGTTGACTAACATTTGGCTTATAGTACTGATGCTTAAACAATCACGGTTAGTTGACGCTCCTGCGCAATGATCTGTATGTCAGGAGCTTGATTTCCATCTTAGTTATACAATAAGACAGGGTGTGGCAGAAAATTCCAGGCTTATGCTTCGGGTGAAAAAGTGGCTTTCCTTCCCGGCACCAATCAGGAATGTTACCTCACGCCGATTTCATCGTGAATTTACGAAACGCTTTCAGCCCAAAGCCTGATAGAAGCGTCTTGAGGGCACATTGACGTGAAAATCTTGTATTCCGAGTTTCGGGTTTTTCAGCCCGATCAGACCTCTGTGGGCATAGGAACATTATGTGGCTGAAAGCATTTTGTAAAATCTTGACTGTCCGCAAGTGGCTTTTGCGGGACGATACTGATTCCGTACATTTCCTGTCTTGCAAAACAATTGGAGACCATTCTTCCAGGTATGAAAAACTATGCGCACCTGAAACATCAACCATCTGATTACTATCGACTTAACATTTTAGGTGCGAGTGTATTCGCACACCTAGGAGTCGATGCCCGCGGTACAGGGCGTTCTATTGGTGTTCCGAACTTCCAGGTGCGAGAAACCATGCGCACCTGAAACATCATCGGCTTGACGAACAATATGTTACTCTTCCAGGTGCGAATATGTTAGCGCACCTGAGTGTTTTTGGCATATTATGGAATAGGCTGCGAAGCCTCGGAGCCGCGCTATGTGCCTTGTTAATCTTAAAGGCACTATATGCCGTTAAAAAACACAATTATCGGCTGCCCGCGATCATCCGGACGTTGGTGCGATACGGAAAAAGATAGCCAACAGACCAGAACTCCCAATGATGAAAGTTAGTCAACGGGCATATAGTCCCCCTTTTGTTTTTATCTGAACACTTCCACGCTTGCCTCGGATCTGGCCATTGGAGTGGTACCACCATAGACTACGTGCAATTGCGAGGGCTTGGCTCCTGAATATTTTGACCAGTATTTCAGTCCATCCAGGAACGATTCATTGAATGTCTCCGCTGACTTTATCTCAAACGCGTCCTCTTTGTCACTATCTCTGTAGATCAGGTCCACTTCATTGCCGGCACTGTCTCTCCAAAAAGAAACCGAAGGCTCTATTATTCCTTTATTGAAATCATTTTTGATAAAGTCTGTCACAACCATATTCTCAAAGAGATTCCCCCTAAGATAATGAGTGTTCATTTGGGTCTCAGTTTTTATCTCAAGAAGAGAAGCGGCGAGTCCCGTGTCATAGAAGTACAGTTTCGGAGTCTTCACCAGGCGCTTTGAATAATTTTTATGGTCTGGCTTAAGAAGGAATATGATATAGCTTGATTCCAGAATTGAGAGCCAGGAGTCAACTGTGGGCACAGATATTCCGCAATCATTTGCCAGTGAAGACTTGTTCAGAAGCTGTCCGGTTCTTGCCGCGCAAAGTTTAAGAAATCTGGTGAATTTGCCGAGGTCGGTGATGTCTTTGATGTTTCTCACATCACGCTCGACATACGTATTGATGTAGTTCGGATAATAATCGGTTGGCGAAATACCTTTATCGTACAGACGCGGATAGCACCCGTTAAGCAGTTTCGCATCTGTGGATTCAGGAAAGATACCACCGTCTTTCATCTCTTGCCTTGAAAAAGGAAGGAGGTGGAGCAATCCTACCCGACCGGCCAGCGATTGATCCACGGCTTCCATAAGTTGCAGATTCTGAGAACCTGTGAGAATGTACATTCCGTCACCTCCTACATCATCGCTGTGTGTCTGAAGATAGGAGAGCAAGGACGGAACTCTTTGAACCTCATCGATGATGGTTTTGTCTGGATAAGTCGAGATGAAACCGCGCGGATCGCTTTCAGCGAAAGCGCTACGGCTTTCTGCTTCATTGTTCTTAATATCACGCCACTACAGTTTTCTTGCAAACTTAAGATTTGATTTTATGATTTGCAAGAAACCTTCGTGAAGAATCACGTGTCGGCGCTTCGGCAAGTTCAGCGACCGGCTATACCTCAACGCACCAGCCGTGCGGATCCTCCTCTATGCCGTCCTGGATGCCACGGATGCGGTCATAAAGGGCGCGGCTTTTTCTGCCGCACTCCGTTCCGGAAGGCATCACATAGGTGCGTGAAACTTCTGAGCCCTCCAGCAGAGGCTTGTCGTCAATGGAGCGGATAGGTGTGATCACCACCGCCGTGCCGCAAGCGTTGACCTCATCGAAATCGGCAAGCTCCTCTACCGGAATCGGTCTCATCTCCACCTTCATTCCGAGATCCTCGGCAATAGTGCGGAGAGACTTGTTCGTGATTGAAGGCAGCACGCTGTCGGATAACGGGGTCACATAGGTGTCGCCCTTGATGCCGATGAAGTTGGAAGATCCGAACTCGTCAATCCTCGTCTTGGTGGCGGGGTCAAGGAACAACAGTTCTGTATAGCCCTGGGAATGAGCAAGATTGTAAGGGTAAAGAGACATCGCATAGTTCGCGCCTATCTTGTAGGAGCCGGTACCGTCAGGAGCGGCCCTATCATAGTTCCGGGAGATGACGGCTGTCACCGGCGTAAGCGCTCCAGCCTTGGCATACGTGCTGACAGGAGCACACATAACCGAAAACAGCACCTCGCTTGAAGAGCAGATGCTCAGCTGCGGGTCAATGCCTTCGAGCACAGGACGCAGGTACATGGACGCATTATGTCCGTACGGAGGGAGAAAATCCAGATTGGCCTTCACACACATCTCGCACATTTTCAGGAACAGTTCCTCGGAAGGAGCGGCCATCGAAAGACGGTCGGCACTGCGCCGGAGACGTCTGGCGTTCTCGTCCGGCCTGAAAAGGCGGACCTTTCCGTCCCTGCCACGGAAAGCCTTAAGCCCCTCAAAGCAGGAATTACCATAGTGAAACACCCCGGCGAAAGCGTTGAAATGGAAATCGAAATCGTCGGTAAGTTGGGGTTCAGACCATTGCCCGTCGCGGTAGAGGCTGAAGACAATGGCGTTTGTCTTTCTGTAATGGAAGCCGAGGCTTCCCCAGTCAAGTTCGTTCATATCAATACATTAATTATCGTTCTCTATCAACTCCGCGACCTTGTCACCCACCTCTGACGTACCCAAAGGACGCGCTCCGAAGGAAGCCAGGTCCTCGGTGACGAAACCACGGTCAATGCTCTCACCGACAGCTTTGCGGATCGCCGCGCCCTCGCGCTTCAGCCCGAAAGCGTACTCAAACATCATCGCGGCTGAAAGGATTGTGGCAAGGGGATTGGCCACATCACGTCCCGCGGCCTGGGGATAGGAGCCGTGGATCGGTTCATAGACACCGGTATGTTCTCCAAGCGAGGCCGACGCAAGCAACCCCATCGATCCTGAGATGCAGCTGGCCTCATCGGTCAGGATGTCCCCGAAAGTGTTCTCGGTGACGAGTACATCGAAGAAGCGTGGGCCGGTGATCAGTTTCATGGCAGCGTTGTCAACGTACATATAGTCAGTCTGAACTTCTGGATATTCAGGAGCCATCTCTTGGGCCACCTGCCTCCAGAGCCTCGAAGACTCAAGCACATTCGCCTTGTCCACCACCGTCAGATGCTTACGGCGAAGCATCGCCAATGAATATGCCTTACGCAGGATCCGCTCAACCTCATAGCGGTGGTAGATGTTGGTGTCGTACGCTGTGTCGCCGCCGTCCAACCGGCCTTTCTCTCCGAAATACATACCGCCTGTAAGTTCCCTGACGCAGACGAAATCCGCGCCTGAGGCGATCTCCGGCCTGAGCGGTGAACGATCCAGCAAACTCGGGAAGGTCTCCACCGGCCTGATGTTGGCATAAAGTCCAAGTTCACGCCTCATCGCAAGGAGTCCCTGTTCGGGACGAACCTTGGCCGTGGGATCGTTATCAAATTTCGGATCCCCGACGGCCCCGAACAGAACCGCGTCACTGTCAAGACACACTTTCAGGGTCTCCTCAGGAAAGGCGGAGCCGCAAGCGTCTATCGCGCAGGCTCCGACAAGCGCGGATCTGTACTTGGCCTCGTGCCCGAAACGCCGGCAGACCGCATCTATGGCCTTCACGGCCTGTTCCACCACTTCCGGGCCGACTCCGTCACCGGGCAGTTTTGCTATGTTCAGTTTCATATTCTTCAATCTTGTCTTTATGTTCAAGCAGATAATCTATGTCATCAAGAGCGTTCTCGAAACAGTACTTCTTGTAGGCACTTATCTCGAAACGCTCTGAACTTCCGTCAGACAAAAGGGTCACTTCCTGAGACGGGAGGTCTATGCGGAGTCTTGCTGTGGGATCCGCCGAGATCGCGGAGAAAATCTTTTTAAGGAAATCCGGGCTGACCTGGACCGGCAGCACGAAGCTGTTGAGTTCATTGTTGCGGTGGATGTCGGCGAACGAGCTTGACACCACAGCCCTGAACCCGTAGCCGGCGATAGCCCACGCGGCGTGCTCGCGGCTTGATCCCGAGCCGAAATTGGCTCCGGCCACGAGGATGCACCCGCTGTAACGAGGATCATTTAGCACGAAGTCCTTTATCATGCTTCCGTCGGGAGCGTACCTCCAGTCACGGAAAAGGTTTTCTCCGAAGAACTTCTCATCCCTTGTCGTAGCCTTGAGAAAACGGGCCGGGATGATCTGGTCAGTGTCCACATTCTCTATCGGAAGAGGAATGCAGCCACTCTCTATTATGTTGAATTTCTGTTTCATAACAATTCTCTTGGATCAGTGATACACCCTGTCACCGCAGCGGCGGCGGCAGTCAAAGGGCTTGCGAGCATAGTCCGCGCGCCCGGGCCCTGACGTCCCTCGAAATTACGGTTGCTTGTGGAAACGGCATATTTTCCGGCCGGGATCTTGTCCGCGTTCATCGCAAGACAGGCCGAACAGCCCGGCTGGCGGATCTCGAATCCGGCCTCAGCAAGGATCCTGTCAAGTCCTTCTTCCTCAATCTGACGTCTGACGGCCCACGAACCAGGCACGAGCCAGGCCGTGACTCCGTCAGCCTTTCTGCGGCCTTTAACGACCGAGGCGAAGGCACGGAAGTCCTCAACCCTGCCGTTGGTGCAGGCTCCGAGAAAAACATAATCGATCTTGTGCCCAAGAAGTCTTTCTTCGGCGGAGAAGCCCATATAGTCCAACGCACGCTGAGCCGTGTCAGACGGGATGGTACCGTCAACCGGCATACCCATGCCCGGATTCGTTCCGTAAGTGATCATAGGGCTGATGTCAGCGGCATCGAACACATATTCCTTGTCAAAGACAGCATCTTCTCCGCTGCGTAGGGTCCTCCAATATTCAACCGCCTTGTCCCAGTCTTTCCCCTTAGGAGAGAACTCACGGCCTTTGAGATAGGCGAAAGTGGTCTCGTCTGGGGCCACGAAACCTCCGCGGGCTCCCATCTCGATAGACAGGTTGCAGAGTGTCAGACGACCTTCCATTGATAGGCCGCGGATGGCCGAGCCGGCATATTCAATAAAGTACCCGGTGGCGCCTGAAGTAGTAAGTTTCATCATAAGATAGAGGGCCACGTCTTTGGCGCTCACGCCTTTACCGAGCTCTCCCTCAACCCTTATCCTCATCGATCGCGGTTTCTGCTGAAGGATGCACTGGGTGGCGAGCACCATCTCCACCTCGCTCGTGCCTATTCCGAAAGCGACCGCTCCGACGGCGCCGTGAGTGGATGTGTGAGAATCACCACAGACAATCGTCATTCCCGGCAACGAAAGTCCTTTCTCCGGGCCGACAACGTGGACAATACCGTTGTCCGGACTCATCATCGGATAATGGACCAAACCGAATTCAGCCGCGTTCCGTTCCAAAGTCTCCACCTGACGACGGCATACATCATCCGCGAAAGCAGTCCCTTCCGTCGGGATGTCGTGGTCAGGCATACATATTATTCTCTCCGGGCGCAGAATACCGCAGCCACGCTTCCTTATGCCCTCGAAGGCTTGAGGACTGGTCACTTCGTGACAGTAAAGCCTGTCTATGTAGAGCTGAGTGGGACCACCGTCGATGACGGACACGATGTGACTGTCCCAAATCTTGTCGAAAAGTGTGTTCATCCCCTGAATTTGTTTATGCAGTCAATGAACGCCTCCACAGACGCGGTGACGATGTCGGTGTCGGCTCCGAAGCCATAATACACGTGGCCGTCATGCTCGACCTGCATGTGAACCTTGCCCACATCATCGGAGCCTTTGGTGATGTTCTGTATGGTGAACTCCTTGATGACCATCTGGCGCCTGATGATGATCTTGAGGGCGTTGATCGCCGCGTCAACCGGACCGTTGCCTCTGGAAGCGGCCTCGAATTTCTCACCGGCTATGTCAAGACCGACACTTGCGATAGGTCTCAGACCCTTGCCGCTGGTCACCTGGAGGTACTCAAGCTTGACGTGATGGTCCTCAGCCCTGTCGGCTCCGGCGAGCACAAGGAGATCATCGTCGCTGACCTGCTTCTTCTTGTCGGCCAGTTTGAGGAACTCATCGTAGAAAGCGTCAAGTCTCTGGCCTTCCATCTTGATTCCAAGAACCTCCAGACGGTATTTAAGGGCGGCGTGGCCGCTTCTGGCGGTAAGCACGATGTCGTTGTCGTCAATCCCCACTTCCTTAGGGTCAATGATCTCGTAGGTACTGACATTCTTGAGAACTCCGTCCTGATGGATGCCTGAGGAGTGCGCGAAGGCGTTGCGCCCGACGATGGCCTTGTTCGCCTGAACCGGCATATTCATAAGGTTCGAGACCATCCGGCTCACCGGAGTGATCCTGGTCGTGTTGATGTTGGTCACGAGAGGGATGTCGCTGTGGCTCTTGATGATCATGGCGATTTCCTCCAGAGCCGTGTTGCCGGCACGCTCGCCCACGCCATTGACAGTGACCTCGCACTGGCGGGCCCCGGCAAGAAGGCCGGACATGGTGTTGGCGGTGGCCATACCGAGGTCGTTGTGGCAATGGGTCGAGATGACAGCCTTGTCAATCCCGTCCACATTGTCGACAAGGTACTTGATCTTGGCGGCGTACTCGGAAGGGAGACAATAGCCTGTCGTGTCAGGAATATTCACGACCGTGGCCCCGGCCTTGATGGCCGCCTCGACCACTCTGGCAAGATACTCATTGTCCGTACGCCCGGCGTCCTCAGCGTAGAATTCCACATCCTCAACATACTTCTTGGCATATTTCACAGCCCTGACGGCACGCTCAAGAATCTCCTCCCTGGTGGAATTGAACTTGTACCTTATGTGGGAGTCGGAAGTTCCGATTCCCGTGTGTATCCTCTTGTGTTTGGCGTATTTAAGCGCTTCCGCGGCAACATCGATGTCTTTCTCCACGGCACGTGTCAACGCACAGATCGTCGGCCAGGTGACGGCCTTGGAAATCTCCACGACCGAATTGAAATCCCCGGGACTGGAAACAGGGAAACCAGCCTCTATGACATCTACTCCCAACTCTTCAAGGGCCTTTGCCACCTGGATTTTCTCCACTGTGTTGAGTTGGCACCCCGGCACCTGCTCGCCATCACGCAAAGTGGTGTCAAAAATGAATATTCTGTCTGAACTCATCTGAAAAACGGTAATTACACTAACTGATAGCTAAATTCGTATTTTGTTCTGTGAAAAACAACATTATGGCCGACTACTTATGCCTCTTCTCAAGTTCCTTTTCGAGATCGGCGATGCCGTAGCCTTTGCTGACCAAAAGTACAAGAAGGTGATAGACCAAATCCGAGGCCTCGTAGATCATACGTTCATCGTCCCCTTTCACGGCCTCGATGACGGTTTCGACGGCTTCCTCACCGACCTTCTGGGCCATTCTCGGGATCCCGGCCTTGAACAGGGATGTGGTGTAGGACTTCTCAGGCATCCGCTCGTGACGGCCTTTGATCACGCTTTCAAGCTCGCGGATAAAACCGAGACTGGTAGGCACGGCGTCCCCCCAACAGGTCTTCGTGCCTTTGTGGCAGGCCGGTCCGTCAGGAATCGCGCGGACAAGAAGAGTGTCCGAATCGCAGTCAGCGGAGATGGAGACCAGATGCAGATAATTGCCGCTGGTCTCCCCTTTCGTCCAAAGAGTCTGGCGGGAGCGGCTGAAAAATGTCACGAGACCGCTTGTCTGTGTCTTTTCGAGAGCCTCGGCGTTCATATAGCCGAGCATCAGAACCTGAAGGGTGTTCCGGTCCTGGACGATGGCCGGCACAAGTCCGTCAGCACCGGCTTTAAGAGTTTTAAAATCAATCATATTCATTAAGTTCGTTATATTCTTACATTCACTCCGTGTGAGCGGAGGGTTCTTTTCAAATCGGGAATGGAGATTTCGCCGTAGTGGAATATGCTCGCGGCGAGGGCGGCGTCGGCCCGGCCCTTCGTCAGGACTTCCTCGATGTCGCCGACGCTTCCCGCCCCACCGGAGGCGATCACGGGGATGGAGAGTTCATCCGCGAGACGGGAATATGTCTCCACAGCATAGCCGTTCCGGGTGCCGTCGTGATCCATGGACGTGAAAAGGATCTCTCCCGCCCCAAGGTTCCTTACCTCCTTCGCCCATGAATATAGTTCCTTGTCGGTCGGCCTTTTTCCGCCGTGGGTCATCACCTGCCAGTAAGCATTGCCGTACAGGGATGTCGCTTCGACAGGCTCAGCGACCGTTCCAGAAGCGACCATCCTCGCGTCAATCGCCACGACAACAAACTGGGAGCCGTAGCGGGAAGCGATCTTGGAAATGATCTCCGGCTGAAGCACAGCCGCCGTGTTGATCGTGATCTTGTCCGCACCAGCATCCAGAAGCCTGGCCGCATCCTCGAACGAAGATATTCCTCCGCCCACAGTGAACGGAATGTCAATCCGTTCCGCTATCCGGGAAACCAGACCAGTGAAAGTCTTCCGGCCTTCGGAAGACGCGCTGATGTCCAGATAGACGAGTTCGTCAGCCCCCTGTGCGGAGTAAAACGCCCCCATCTCCACAGGATCGCCCACCTCACGCAAACCCTCGAAATTGATTCCCTTCACCACCTGCCCGTCCTTCACGTCCAGACAAGGTATAATCCTCTTAGCCAACATATTACCTAAACAAATCCTCAAGTTTCACTCGTCCCTCATAGATGGCTTTCCCGACAATCGCCGAACGGAGGCCGGACCTCCTCAATTCCTCCAGATCCTCATAACTGGACACTCCCCCGCTCACGATGATCTCCACTTCCGGAAACTGTTGCTGAAGGCCGGCGTAAAACTCAAGATTCACGCCCTGCAACATCCCGTCCCTCGAAACCTCGGTCACAATAGCCTGACGCACAAGCCCTTCAAAAGACTCCAAAGCCTGCACGGCGGACATCGGCACAGTCTCCTTCCAACCGTGCGTCGCGACCAAACCATTCTTCAAATCCAAACCGAGGATGATTTTTTCCCCATAGCATCCAAGCCAATTCTTGAATATGTCCGGTTCGGCAAAGGCCACGCTCCCGCAGATCACATATTCAGCCCCGGCATCCAGAACAGCGTTCAAAGACTCCTCCGATTTCACCCCGCCGCCGAACTCCACTTTCAGACCGGTCGCATTGGTTATATTCCTCAGCACATCCAGATTCTTCGGACAGGCGGCCTTGGCCCCTTCCAGATCCACAAGATGCAGCCTTGTGGCACCGGCCCGCTCAAAACTTTTCGCCATCTCGACAGGGTTGTCCGAATATACTTTCTCTTTCGCGTAGTCCCCTTGAGTGAGACGCACGCACCGGCCGCCGATTATGTCTATGGCCGGGATTATGTTAAAATTCTTCATATTCAATAAAATTCTTTAATATCTCCGCTCCGACCGAACCGCTCTTCTCCGGATGAAACTGCGTCCCGAAGAAATTGTCCCGCTGGAGCGCCCCGCTGAAACGGACACCGGCATATTCAGTCGCGGCGACAGTCTGATCCGGGAATATTCCCGCGCTGTACGAATGCACATAATAGACGAACGAATCTTCGGGAATATTCCTGAAAAGCGGGCCGCGCAGCCCGGAGATTGTATCCCACCCGGTGTGAGGGATCTTGACACCGGAAGTTTCCGGGAAGCGGGTGACTTTCGGGGTGAATATTCCAAGACATTCCGTGTCGCCCTCCTCGCTTGAAGCGCACATCAGCTGCATTCCGATGCATATTCCTAAAACAGGTTGGGTCAATGACTTTATGACTGGTGCCAAGCCTGTGGACTCCAAGGCTTTCATAGCGGAGGAAGCCTCCCCAACTCCCGGCAGGATCACGTGGTCGGCGCGGCGGATCATCTCCGGATCAGCGGTCAGCACATATTCCGCTCCAAACCTTTTCAGAGCGTTTTCGACCGAGCGTATGTTGCCGGCTTTGTAGTCAATTATCGCTATCATAGGATGCCTTTGCTTGATGGTAGTTCGTAAGGGAACGGAGTCTTGGCGACCGCCATTCTTAAAGCCCTGGCGAAGGCTTTGAAGATTGCCTCGGCCTTGTGATGCTCGTTCACGCCCTCCGCCCAGATGTGCAGGTTGCATTTCGCTCCGGCGCAGACAGACTGGAAGAAATGGCTGAACATCTCGGTCGGGACATCGCCGACCTTCTCACGTTTGAACTCCGCGTTCCATTTGAAATCAATCCGCCCTCCGAAATCCATCAGGACAGCGGCGTCACAGTCGTCCATCGGGAGGACGAAGCCGTAGCGGGCCATGCCGAGTTTCGAGCCGAGCGCGGCGTTGATCGCTTCTCCGAAGACGATTCCGACATCCTCAATCGTGTGATGTTCATCCACTTGCAGATCGCCTTTCGCATTGATTGAAAGTGCCACGCCGCCGTGGTTCGGGATCTGATCAAGCATGTGGTCGAAGAAAGGGAGACCGGTGGAAATGTGTCCGGAGCCTCCAATGGAATCCAGATCCAATTCAAGGGCAATCTTTGTCTCTTTGGTATTACGGACAATTCGGATATGTCTTCCGCCTAATATTTCCATACCGGGGGTGGTCGCTTCGACAGGCTCAGCGACCGAAGAGGACAGCAGCCGAAGCAACCTGTCATTCTCCACCGGAGTGCCGACTGTGATGCGAAGGCACCCCTCGCAACCTGAGACCTTGGAACGGTTCCGCACGATGATTCCTCCCGCAAGCAGCCTCTCGTAAACCTCACCCGGATTGTCAAACCTGACCAACAGAAAGTTCGCGTCACTTGAATATATCCCCTTGACCTCCGGACACTTGGCCAATTCTTTTTCCAACCGGAATCTCTGTCCCACAATCTCGGCCACCGCCTTGTCCTTGGCCACCACGTCCAATTTCATCAACGCCATCTTCTGAGCCAGGACATTGATGTTATACGGGTATTTGACTTTGGACATCAGAGCGATGACAGCCGGATCCGCGATCGCCAATCCAATTCTGAGGCCGGCCATACCCCACGCCTTCGAAAGCGTCTGAAGCACAATCAGGTTAGGGTATCTCTTGACCAAAGACACCAGCGAAGGTCTGACCGAAAAGTCGATGTAGGCCTCATCCAGCACCACCACGCCGCCGAACCTTTCAAGAATATCCTCGATCTGCTCCACCGGGAAGGAGTTTCCGGTCGGATTGTTCGGGGAGCAGATGAACATCAGCCTTGTCTTGGAGTCCGCCGCGGAAAGCATAGCATCGGTATCCATCGAGAAATCAGGCCTTAACTGAACTTTCCGGAACTCCACTTCATTCATCGCGGATGCCACCTCGTACATTCCGTAGCTCGGGGCTATGGACACGGCATTGCTATCTCCCGGCTCACAGAACACACGGTAAACAAGGTCAATCGCCTCGTCACTCCCGTTGCCGAGGAACAGCATCTCCGGATCCAAGCCCTTGATCTCAGCGATTTTGGCCTTCAAGGCCTTCTGGTGTGGATCCGGATACCGATTGATGCCGTTGTTGTAAGGATTCTCGTTGGCATCCAGGAATATTTCCGGCTGATTCGAGCCGCAGTCGTCCCGTGCGGTCGAATATGCCTCAAGACCTAAGATGTTTGGCCTTACGAGTTTAAGAACGTCTTCTATATTCATTACTGATTATTTTTCAAGTCTTACTTCAACCGCGGCGGCGTGAGCGTCAAGCCCTTCGGCCAAAGCCATTGTACGGATTGTATCACCAAGTCCAGACAAACCCTCACGCGAAATCTCCTGAATCGTCATCTTCCTCATAAACGCATCCAGATTCAACCCGCTGAACGAACGCGCCCAACCACTCGTCGGCAAAGTATGATTCGTTCCTGAAGCATAATCACCGGCGCTTTCAGGAGAATAATTTCCAATGAATATGCTCCCGGCGGCTACCACCTTATCCGCCACGCTCCAAGGATCACGCATAGATATGATGAGATGTTCAGGAGCATATTCATTGGCGAAATCGATGATGTCCTCACGGCTCGTAAGAACGACCATCCGACTGTGATCCAACGCTTTGGCAATGATACTTCCCCGACTCAGCCTTGCGGTCTGTCTTGCGACTGCATCCACCACGGATTTTGCGATAGCCTCCGATGTGCAGACCAGAATCGACTGGCTGTCCGGCCCGTGCTCCGACTGGGAGAGGAAGTCAGCTGCGACGAACTCAGGATCAGCGGTCCCGTCAGCCAGCACCATAACCTCTGACGGACCGGCCGGCATATCGATCGCTGCGACCGACAGCCCGACCATCTGCTTGGCCTTCATCACATAACGGTTGCCAGGGCCGAAAATCTTGTCGCATTTGGCGAGCGTCTCCGTTCCATAAGCCATAGCCGCAACGGCCTGAGCGCCACCGATTTTGAATATATTCCTGACTCCACAGACCGAAGCCGCATAGACTATGACAGGATTGGCTTTCCCATCCTTGTCAGGAGGTGTGCAGAGAACGATTTCAGGGCAGCCAGCCACGGAGGCAGGGACGGCCAGCATCAGAACCGTCGAGAACAAAGGCGCGCGCCCGCCAGGAATATACAGTCCGACCCTACGGAGCGGAACGGCCTTCTGGTAGCAGACGACACCGGGTGAAGTCTCAACCTTAACTGTTTGCGGCATCTGCGCGCTATGAAATTTCCTGATGTTTGAATATGCCTGTGCGATGGCCGCCTTTAACTCTGGTGAAACGGAAGCGGTGGCTTCCGCGATTTCCTTGTCGCTGACTTTCAAGGCTTCAACAGAAGTGAAAACTATGTTGTCATAGCGGGACTCCAGATCCAGAACAGCCTTGTCGCCTTGTGTCCGGACATATTCAAGGGTGGCTCTTACGCTTGCATCGATGTCGGAATCGCTTTCAGCGGCCCTTGAGATCAGTTTCGGCCATTCGATCCGGGGAGGGTTATTGTATATTGGGGTCACTGAGCTTGTCGAAGTGACCGTACAATCAAAATTCCGCATAAAATAACGAATAAATATTCAACACCTACAAAACCATCTTCTCAACCGAGAGCACAAGAATCCCTTCCGCGCCAATCTCCTTCAAACTTTCGATCTTCTCCCACAAAACGCTCTCATCCACAACGGAATGCAGTGAAGACCACCCGCTTTGCGCAAGCGGCAGCACAGTCGGGCTCCTCATCGCCGGAACAATCTGGATGGCATCCTCGATCCGGTCGTCGGGGATATTCATCAACAGGTATTTCTTTCCACGGCTGTCCCGGACAGCGTTAAAGCGGAACTTTATCTGTTCCAGAAGTTTAGTCTTTTCATCCGAAAGATTGCCACCCGAAATCAGCACCGCCTCCGAGAACACCACCTTCTCAACCTCCTTGAGCCCGTTGCTCACAAGCGTCCCGCCGGAAGATACGATATCGAAGATAGCATCGCTCATACCAACGGTCGGAGCGATCTCCACAGAGCCTGCGATAACGTTGATCGATGCATCTATTCCTTTATCTTTCAGAAATTTGCTCAAGATGTTCGGGTACGATGTAGCTATCCGCTTACCGTTGAAATATTCCAGTCCGGTATATTCTTCAGACTTGGGGATCGCCAAAGAAATGCGGCACGGTCCAAAGCCCAGACGGTCAACAACCTCCACTGCCTCACCCCTCTCGCAGACTTCATTGTAGCCTACGATACCCAAATCCGTCACGCCTTGAGCGACTGCCTGTGGAATGTCATCGTCTCTCAAATAGAGTATCTCAGCCGGGAAATTACTGGATCTGGACAGGAATTTCCGCTTGGTGTCATCCACCTCGATACCGGCCTCACGCAGCAGTGTGAGGCTTTCTTCACTTAAACGGCCTTTGGCCTGAATCGCGATTCTTAACATTTGTCGTTCGTTTTATAAAAAAGGCCCGCCACCAAAACGGAAGCGAGCCTTGACCTTAATATCCCTCATAAACAGATACCCACGACAAAGTCACCTCCGCTTCTGGCGATGGTGAAGATGTAGGTGGATATGATTGAAACTTCTCATTCTATTAGTTCAACACGGCAAATATCGGAAAAATATTCTAAAAGACAAGATTTTTTGACAAAATATTCACTAAACCATGACACTAAAATGAATATCTCACCACTCCAAGGATTCTATGATTGATGATCAGATGTTCCCCCATATTAGCCAACCCTCTGGCATTCAACTCATTCATCCGTCCATAAATCACGCCTGTGCTATTATATTCAATGGCGCATGTAAGTCTTTCGAGATTGAACGCGACCGCCGGAGCGACACGAAACATGTAGCGGATATTCTTGAAGCCTCCATCAAAGTAATAGATGTAGGCGGTCTTCGCATAACCTGTCTCGTCATCTGTGATCAGGTCATGACCGGCACCCAACGCCGTCATGCCTCCGGCGAACAGGATGAATTGCCATTGCTGGCCATAACTTGCCGAGACGAATCCTGTGACCGACCTTAGAGGGGTGTACTTGTACTTATAATCGTCCGACTTGTCATAGACAGCATAACCTCCCATAAGTCGGAGATGATCTCCACCCGAGGCAAGAACGGCCTTGGCGTTGACTTTGAACATACCCTTGCTGAACTCGAAACAGGCCATCGGACTGATCATGGAAATGCGGTCCTTGACTTTAGTTCCGACATCATGGTAATAGGTCAAATCGGTCGTGCGCCAACGAGGAACCAAACTTATGAAATCCGCTCCGACCCTGGCCTTGATGTACTTTGATGAATATGTCAGGCCAGCGTACAATTCCGGGACAAGGCCATACTTGACATAGTCAGCTGATGGTCCTTGTGGTCCCGTAGGCATGAACTCCATCGGATAAAGAAGCCCCGCCGTGAAAGTGAAGCGACCCATCAGATTAGTCTCAAACATCAACTGAGGGCTTCTTGCGTATGGATTGAACGGGGCACCGGCCTCATAGCCGACACTGTATGGCATGTCCAAGGACATAGGATGCCATGCATGGCCAGCCTTGACAGACACAGACTTGAAAAAGTCACCGAGATTGTCCCAGTTAAACTTGAGGTAAGCCTCTCTGAGACTCAGCGACGCGGAGCCTCCCGTCAACAGATAGAAATCCGTCTCCAGTTTTCCGGTTACATTGAACAATCCGTACCTGAATCCGGTAAGGTTCACTCCAAGACGTGTCGTGATGGCGGACATTTTTATGGAAGGGTTGTACCAGATGTCGTTGCCTTCCAGATTTATCTTCTTGTCGTAAGGAACATAATAAAACAAGTCCTCGGTGTCGGCCTTGGAGTCGCGAGCGTCGAAAATGGCGCTCGCGCGGAAAAAGCCGTATGGTTCAAGATGATTGGTCAACTTCACCAGATGGCTTTGTGCCTCAGATGGTAAAGCGGTAAGTGACAGGGCGATGGCCGATGCCAGTATCTTCTTCATAGCGTCAATCTTTCCGTGCAAGGCCGACAACAGCCTTGACTTGTCAAACAATAATATTAGAAAGTAAACTTGACCAGAGCCTGGATACGATGGTTGGTGATCCAGTGGAGATTGTCCTTGGCAAGGCCGTTGGCGCCGATGTATTTCACACCGTCAATAGTCTTGTAATCACCATATTGTACACTTGTGAGCTCATATTCAAGACCGATCGCGAACTTGCCGATGTTGTGGATCACGGTAGGTGTGAGCCTCCACATCTGGTTCATGTTCGAGAAGCTGTTCTTGCTGAAATAGAGGTTTGCGGCAGGAGCGTAGCCGTCCTTGGCGCCGTAGAGATCGTCTTTCGTTCCGAAATTCTTCACATAGCCAGCAAAGAGAATCCACTGGGTCTTCTTGCCGTACATGAAGCTCGCCCAAGTCGAAGAGTTGCGGGTAGGGGTATATTCATAACTTGCCCCGTCAGACTTCATTCCTGAGATTCCGTAGCCGCCGTTGAGGTTGACGTGTTCGCCGGCCTCGGCGAAGACTGTCTTCACCTTGGCGGAGAAGAGGCCGCTCTTGTACTGTCCGTAGAGGAACGGAGTGAAGGTGGTGATGCGGTCGTCAACCTTGACAGAGCCATTGTTTGCCCTCGGCTTGATGGAGAGCATGTTCACGCCCGCCCTCAGGAGGAGATTGTCCTTCTTGTAGTTCAGGCCCAGGAATAATTCCGGGGTGCAGGCGTCCTTGATGTAGTCGGCTTTGGCACCGTTAGGGCCTGCCGAATTGTACTGCATCTGCCAGATGGCCGATCCCGTGAGGGAGAACGCGTCGTTGAGCCTGTAGTCAAGTTTCACCTGAGGGGTACGGCTGAAAGGTCCGAAAGGCGCTCCTGTGTTGAGGGAGAACACGTCCGGCATGTCTGCGGCCATAGGATGCCAGGCCTGGCCTGCCGTCACCAGCCAATCGTTCCTGCCGACGGTGACATAAGCCTGACGAAGACGAAGCACCGCGGTTCCGGAGACACCGGAAAGACCATTGTAGAAGTCAGTCTCGATCTTTGCTCCGAATTTCAAGCCATTATATTCATAACCGGTGACATTGAGCCCGATTCTGGAGGTAAGGGCCGCGAAGCGGAGAGAGCTCTGCTCATTCAGATCGACATCGCCCTTCTTGTTCTCATCCTTAGGAAGATAATAGAAGAAATCCTCTGTTCCCGCTACGCTCTCACGTGTGTCGAAAGCGTAGTAATTGCGGATGAATCCGTAGAGGCTAACCTTTGGAGCCGTTTCCTGCGCCCCGAGAGAGGCACACATTGCCAAAGCGGCAAGTGAAGTGAAAATTTTGTTCATTTTAATAACTACTAACTGATTTTTAAGCATTGAGAAGCTGCTTTGGTTCCTTTCCAAAACAGCTTCTCTGATATTACTGTAAAATTACTGTGCGAACGGGAATATCTTGGTGAGCCAGAAGAATCCGAAGATGAATCCGACCACACCGATGATGAT
>ERZ1026894.190-NODE-190-length-47068-cov-10.701636_pt1 | contig 47068 bp, 48 predicted proteins | sample MGYA00380177_ERZ1026894 | MGnify/ENA primary metagenome ERZ1026894 (study PRJEB33269, sample SAMEA4719813) | human gut metagenome | biome: human-associated habitat; feature: organic feature; material: feces | place: Cameroon | collected 2013-10 ... | reverse complement strand
TTGCATCGTTTTAATAAACAAATGATTGTTTTACAGATTTAAAAAGCAAAGAAAATGAAGAAATTAGTTTTAGCAATGGTAGCTGTAGCAGCTATCTCTTTCGCATCTTGTAATGGTAACAAAACAGCTCAGAACGCAGCTTCTACTGATTCTGACTCAGTTCAGGTAGATTCAACTGTAGCAGACTCTGCTGCTGCTGATACAACTGTTGCTGACTCTGCAAAGTAATCTAGGATTACTAGCGAAAGAAAAATGAGAGAAACAACCGCTGGACTTCGGTCTAGCGGCTTTTTTGTTTTATACCCTCCAGTTTTTGGAAGGTGACATCAGGCAATACGGACTCTTTTGGATAAGTATGGGTGTCTCTGAGGCGGGGCTTAAGCAAAAAGCCTCTTGATAATTTGCTAATTTCAGAATATTTGCTTAACTTTGCCACGCTTTTGTAATAAGGCAAGGAAAGCGGTCTTCCTCTACAGATGACCGCTGCGTTTAAAACAACAAGATAATAGGATAATATATGATAGATTCAAGTGCCTTCCAAGGCAAGAAAGCAGCTTATTATACACTGGGCTGCAAACTCAACTTCTCTGAAACTTCCACTTTTGGCAAGATGCTCGAAGACATGGGCGTGATTACTGCACAAAAGGGGGAGAAAGCTGACATTTGCTTGATCAACACTTGCTCTGTGACGGAAGTTGCTGACCATAAATGTCGTCAGGCGATTCATCGCATGGTGAGGGAGAACCCTGGGGCTTTCGTCATCGTGACGGGATGCTATGCCCAGTTGGAGTCGGAGAATGTAAGCAAGATAGAGGGAGTTGATTTGGTGTTGGGTGCTAACGAGAAAGCCAATTTGATACAATATCTCAGTGATGCTTGGGCTCAGAAGTTTGCTGCCGATTCTGCTCTTCATGCCCATCATAGTGTGAAGACAAAGGAAATCAAGACATTCCAGCCATCTTGTTCTCGTGGCAATCGTACTCGTTACTTCCTTAAGGTGCAGGATGGATGCAATTACTATTGCACTTATTGTACGATACCTTTCGCTCGTGGCAATTCTCGCAATCCTAGCATCGAATCCTTGGTACAACAGGCTGAGCAGACTGCCCAGGAGGGAGGAAAGGAAATTGTTATCACGGGTGTCAACATCGGTGACTTCGGACAGACTACCCATGAGCGTTTCATCGACTTGGTGAAGGTCTTGGATCAGGTGGAGGGCATCAAGCGCTATCGCATCTCCAGTTTGGAGCCAGATCTCTGCGATGATGACTTGATAGATTATTGTGCCCAGAGCCGTGCCTTCATGCCTCATTTCCATATCCCATTGCAGAGTGGTAGTGATGAGGTGCTCAAGTTGATGCACCGTCGTTATGACAAGGCGTTGTTTGCTCATAAGGTGAATCTTATCAAGGAGAAAATGCCGGATGCCTTCATCGGTGTCGATGTGATGGTAGGATGTCGTGGTGAGACACCTGAGTGCTTCGAGGAATGCTATGAGTTCTTGAAGAGCCTGCCTGTCACCCAGTTGCACGTCTTTCCATATTCGGAACGCCCTGGTACGGCGGCTCTGAAGATTCCGTATGTAGTGAGCGACAAGGACAAGAAACTTCGCTCTAAGCGTCTCTTGGAATTGAGCGATGAAAAGACACAGGCTTTCTATGCCCAGTATATCGGCACAGAGGCTGAGGTTCTCTTCGAAAAGGCTCCTCGTGGCAAGGCAATGCACGGTTTTACCAAGAACTATGTGCGTGTGGAACTTTCGCCAGCCTTGGCGAAGGAAGAGTATGACAACCAACTCATCAAGGTGAAGCTTGGAGATTTCAACCATGATAAGACTGCACTGAAAGCGGCGCTAATCTAATCATATAATGAACCCATATTATAACGATTTCGGTTCTTGGATTCGGAAGCAGTTCCCTGACTTTCGAGTGCAGAAGATTTCCATTGATGCCGGATTCTCCTGTCCCAATCGTGATGGGCGGATTTCGAGCGGAGGTTGCATCTATTGTGACAACCGAACCTTCAATCCTAGCTATTGTGATAGGAAGAAATCTATCACGGAACAGCTGGTGGAGGGTAAGGCATTCTTTGCTCGCAAGTATCCCGACATGAAGTATCTTGCCTATTTTCAGGCATATACCAATACTTACGATACCGTGGAGCATTTGCGAAGAATGTACGAGGAGGCTTTGACGGTGGAAGATGTCGTGGGCATCGTCATCGGCACTCGTCCCGACTGTATGAGCGATGAGTTGCTCGACTATTTGGTAGAATTGAACAAGCGTACTTTCCTCTTGGTGGAGTATGGCATTGAGAGTGCCAATGACGAGACGTTGAGGCGTATCAACCGCGGACATGACTTCGCTTGTTGCCGTGATGCCGTGGAGAGAACCCATGATAGAGGCATATTGACGGGAGGACATATCATCATAGGCTTACCGGGGGAGGATGCCGAGGAAAGTTTGCGACAAGCTCCCATCATCTCGTCTCTTCCTTTGGATATCTTGAAAATCCATCAGATGCAGATTATCAGGGGAACCAAGTTGGCGGAACAATATGCCCAGCATCCCTTCCATGTCTATACGGTGGAGGAGTATATCGATGTCATCGTCAGATACATCCAGTTGCTTAGAAAGGATTTGGTGCTGGAACGTTTCGTCAGTCAGTCGCCCAAGGAATTGCTTGTAGCTCCGAAGTGGGGACTGAAGAATTATGAGTTTACCAATCTTTTGAACAATCGATTAAAAAAAATATGGCAAAGGTAGCAATCGTTATATTAAACTGGAATGGGCAGGCGATGTTGGCAAAGTATCTGCCCAACGTCATAGAGTATTCACGTCAGGATGCTGAGGTGTGGGTGGCAGACAACTGTTCTTCCGACCAGTCGATGCGCCTGTTGGAGACGCAGTTTCCGCAGGTGAAGACCATCGTCTTGGAACAGAACTTCGGCTTTGCCGAGGGCTACAATCGTGCCTTGAAGCAGATCGAGGCGGAGTACTATATCTTGCTCAACAGTGATGTAGAAGTTTCGCATCATTGGCTGACTCCGCTGATAGAGTTTATGGACTCCCATCCGCAGGTGGCAGCTTGCCAACCGAAGTTGCTTGCCGAATATGACAAGGATAGCTTTGAGTACGCTGGTGCTTGTGGTGGCTTCTTGGATAAGTATGGTTATCCTTTCTGTCGTGGTCGCATCTTCAATATGGTGGAGCGTGACAATGGACAGTATGATTATCAGCAGGAAATCTTGTGGGCTACTGGAGCTTGTATGATGATTCGATCCAAAGACTATTGGGATGCAGGTGGACTGGACGGAAGATTCTTCGCTCATAACGAGGAGATTGACCTCTGTTGGCGATTGCGCCTGATGGGGCGTCAGATATATTGTATTCCAGAGAGTGAGGTATATCATGTGGGAGGAGGAACCTTGCCGAAGAGTAATCCGATGAAGACTTTCTTGAACTTCAGAAATAATCTAACGATGCTTTATAAGAATCTGTCAGATAATGAGTTAAAGAAGGTGATGCGGATGAGATGGTTCTTGGATTATCTCGCAGCTTTCGAGATGCTTATCTTGGGTAGAAACTGGGGTGACTTCAAGGCGGTGTTCAAGGCTCGCAAGGCTTTCAAGGCTTGGCGTGCAGACTTTGATGAGGATCGACAGATACAGGCATCTCGTCAAGAGACGGAGATTCCACAGATATATCAGAAGTCCATCCTCTGGCAATACTATGCCAAAGGCAAAAAGACTTTCAAGGACTTGATGTAGAATAAATACTGAATAAAACAACTTAAAAACTAGCTATAATATGAAACGAATCTATTTGTCATTGGGGGCTATCTTCATGGCATGTTGCCTGAATGCCCAAACGACTTTTCAAGTGAAGGTCGCCAATCCCTCCAAGATGGAGAGAAGTGACGAACCTGTAGTGTTGAACATCGCTAAGTATAGCGAGGTGAATAGGGCAGTGGTCACGGTTGATGGTAAGGAGATACCATCCCAGTTGGATGATACCGACCGTGATTGTGCCAACGATGAACTCTGTTTCCTCGCAGATCTTGGCAAGAAGGAAGCAAAAGTCTATACCGTTCAGTTGTTTGCCAAAGGCGAACAAGCGACTTATCCCGCTCGCACCTTTGCCGAACTCGTTGTGCCTAGCAAGAACAAGAAGTTGGCAAAGAATCAGCAGGACATCTACTTGCGAAGCCTCTCCTTTGACAAGAAAACCAAGGACCGTTTTCACTTCGTTCATTCCCATGGTGTATGTTTCGAGAGCGACTTGGTGGCGATGCGAGTCTATTTCGACAATCGACAGACCATCGACCTTTATGGAAAAATCAACAAGGGATTGGTGATCCAGGACACCCAGTTCTATCCATCCGAAGAGCAGTTGGCTGCTGGTTCGGGAGATGACTGTCTTTGGGTTGGCAATACATACGGCTTGGGTGCTTTGCGAGGATGGGATGGCAATCAGTCGTTGCTTCTCGACCAACTGAAGTATCAAGAGCAGCGTGTCATCTCTGAAGGTCCTTTGCGTGCTATCGTAGAGGTGATAGACAATGGTTGGACTCCTGCTCCTGGCATGAAACCAGTCAATGCTACCATTCGCTACATCATCTATGCCGGTCATCGCGACTTTGATGTAGATGTCCGTTTTGACAAGGATGCATCCAACTATCAGTTTGCGACAGGTCTCATCAATGTCAAGGGTTCTACGGAGATGGCTGATGGCGAAGGTCTGCGAGGATGCTATGGCAGTGACTGGCCAACTGGTAAAGACGATGGAAAGCACAAGTTGGAGACGGTAGGATTGGGTATTTATGTGCCTCAAGCATACTTCGTCAGTCAGCAACCAGCCAACAAGGATGACTACACCCAGGTCATCAAGCCTGTAGGAAAACAGCTCAGTTATAAGTTGGCTTATACCAGCAAGAATGAGACCTATGGTTTCAAAGGGGAGAAGGAGTGGTATGCATGGTTGAAAGACTGGAAAAAACGTGTAGAACAGCCTTTGCAGGTGAAAATCTTGCAATAAGTGAAGAAAAAAGCTCGAAATCGCACTATAATAGGTGCGATTTTGTGTTTTTTTAGCGAAAACTCTTGGTTTTTAAAATATTTTTTAGTATTTTTGCACGCGTAACAATAGTAAATTGCAGAAATACGTGAAGAAATTATATCATATATGGGTCATATTGGTAGTGGTGCTACTTTGTTCGGCTTGCGAATACAAGTTCAAGTCGAATGAGGATGCCTTTATTGCACCTTTGACCGTTCAGCGATATGACCGATTGGAAAGCCGATACCTTACTACGGGTGATTTCTCTGCATTGCAGCAGATGAATACCGATTATCCGATAGAGACTCGTACCTTGATAGAGAAGATGTTGCAGTTGGGTACCATCACCGATGCCAACATCAGCAACCGTTTCTTGATGTTTTATCAGGACTCTACCTTGCAGGCCCTCATCGCCGATGCCGAGGCAGAGTATGCCAATATGGAGGACATCAATAAGCAGTTGAAGGAATCTTTTGGTCGCTTGGGCGAATGGATTCCGGGTCTGAAGCAACCTTCTTTCTATGCACAGATAGGTGCTCTCGACCAGAGCATCGTGATAGGTGAGCACTCCGTGGGTATCTCGCTTGATAAATATATGGGAGCCGAATATCCTCTTTACAAGAAATTCTATAATGCCCAACAGCGCAAGACCATGACACGAAGCTATATCGTGCCAGACTGCTTGACTTTTTATCTGTTGAGCATCTATCCGATGGATGATTTCGACAACCGTCCTCAGTTGGACCGCGACTTGCACATGGGTAAGATCATGTGGGCAGTCAACAAGGCGATGTGCAAGGAAGTCTTTACCACCAATTATGTAAAGACCATCAACGACTTCGTGAAGCGTAATCCTAAGATAACGGTTCGCCAACTGTTGGAGGATGAGGATTATTCGCCTATCAAGGCTATTCACAAAGATTAATTCAAAGCATTTTTTATTATTATTGATAATGAAGAAATTTTCATTCTTTATTGCATCTCTTATGATGGTGTCAGCAATAGAAGCGGCAGAACGACTCGACTTGAAGACCATCACTTCGGGTGGTTTCGCTGCAAGTTATGTGACGGGAATCAATCCGATGGAAGGTTCCGATTTGTATGCTTCCATCAGCAGCAACGGAAAGCAGATTATTTCCTATTCTTTCAAAAGTGGCAAGCAAGTACAGGTGATTTTTGACATTGACGAGGCGAAGGCTCCTTTCGAGTCTATCGATGGATATGTCATCAGCCCTGACGGCAAGCAACTCTTGGTGGCAACCAAGCGCAAGGCGGTGTATCGCCGTTCCTACAAGGCAGAGTTCTACATATATAATATAGGTAGCAAACAACTTACCAAACTTTCCGAAGGCGAGGACCAGCAGGTGGCTACTTGGTCGCCAGACTCCAAGCATGTGGCTTTTGTCAAGGGAAACAACCTTTATGTTACCGATGGCAAGACTGAAAAGCAGATTACTTCGGATGGTAAGTTCAATGAAATCATCAATGGTATTCCCGACTGGGTATATGAGGAGGAGTTTGCTTTCAACAAGGCTTTTGCCTGGAATGCCGATGGTACGGCTATCGGATGGATTCGCTTCGATGAGTCGCAGGTGAAACAATACTCTCTTCAGATGTTCGAGGGCGATAAGCCTAGGAGAACGGAATATCATGAATATCCTGGTGAGTATTCCTACAAGTACCCGAAGGCAGGACAAGACAATTCGAAGGTGAGCCTTTGGAGCTATGATATGAAGAGTGGCAAGACCCTTCAACTCAATGTACCTCTCGATGCCGATGGTTACTATCCTCGCATCAAGACTTCTCCCGATGCCAACAGCCTCATTGTCTATACGATGAACCGTCATCAGGATGATATGCGTCTTTATTCTGTCAATCCGTTTACTGGCAGTAGCAAGATGCTCATCCGTGAGAATGTCAAGAAGTATGTGAAGGAGGAAGTGGTAGAGCAGAGCATCGTGGGCAAGAAGACCATCTTGTTGCCAAGCGATCGTGATGGTTATATGCACCTCTATCTCTACGACTTGAATGGTAAGTTGATTCGTCAGGTGGAGAAGGGTGACTACGATGTGACCGACATCTACGGAATGGATGAGAAAACGGGTGATGTCTATTTCCAGGCAGCCATGCTCAGCCCACACGACCGACAGGTGTATGTGGCTCACAAGAATGGCAAGGTGGAGAGACTAACCGATAAGGAAGGTTCCAACTCTGCTTATTTCTCTGGCGACTATCGCTATTTTGTCAATACATGGAGTTCCTATAGTCATCCACAGGTATTTACCGTTTGCAATAGCAAGGGAAAGGTAATCAAGACCTTGGAAGATAACAAGGAGCTGTTGGAGAAAACCCAGCAATACAATTGGGGCAAGCGTGAGACTTTCACTTTCACTACTTCCGAAGGTGTCAAACTGGATGGTTGGATGGTGAAGCCTCTTGACTTCGATGCCAACAAGAAATATCCTGTTATCCTCTTCCAGTACTCAGGACCGGGCAACCAGCAGGTGCTCAACGCTTGGAATACGGGCAGTATGGGACAAGGTGGTGCCTTCGACTACTACCTGGCCCAGGAAGGATTCATCGTGGTATGTGTGGATGGTCGTGGTACAGGCGGTCGTGGTGCCGACTTCGAGAAATGTACTTACTTGCGTCTTGGCGACTTGGAGTCGAAGGACCAGGTGGAGACAGCCATCTATATGAGCACTTTGCCATATGTGGATAAGGACAATATCGGCATTTGGGGATGGAGCTTCGGTGGTTTCAATACATTGATGAGCATGAGCGAAGGTCGTCCAGTCTTCAAGGCTGGTGTGGCTGTGGCTCCTCCTACCAGTTGGCGATTCTACGATACCATCTATACGGAGCGTTATATGCGTACTCCTCAAGAAAATGAGGATGGCTATAAGGTGAATCCGATAGAGAGAGTCGATAACTTGCATGGTGCATTGCTCCTTTGTCATGGAGTAGCCGATGACAATGTGCATCCACAAAACGCATTTGAATATGCGGAGGCACTCGTACAGAGCGACAAGGATTTCAAGGAGAACCTATATACCAATCGCAATCACGGCATCTTCGGTGGCAATACACGCAACCATCTCTTGCGCCAGATAACGACTTGGTTTAAGGAGCACTTGAGATAAATGATCAATTATAAATGATAAATATTAAATGGTATGAAGGCAAAACCAGGATTCAAGCTCCGTTCCGTTTGCGGTGAGAATATCATTGTGGCTGAGGGAGAGGAGAATATTGATTTCAGCAATATCATCAGCATGAATGAGAGTTCTGCCTATCTTTGGCAGAACGTGCAGGAGAAAGAGTTCTCGCATGAGGACTTGGTGAAACTGCTCACTGATGAATATGAGGTGGATGAGGCTACCGCCCTCAGAGACGTGAAAGCCTTGACCGACTTGTGGAAGCAAGCGGGCATTATTGATGACTGATCCAAGGAATTCGATAAGCCTTTGATGATGAGTCATAGGCTTTCTCGATAGGAAAAGTGAATATAAGAGAGAGAATGTTAGGGACTATAGCTTGAGGATTCGTCTGAAGGCTATGGTCCCTTTTTTTTTATCCTTTTCGAAAAGGCGGATTTCCCAAAGAAGCTTACATCGTTCCGAAAAGAGGTATCCAAATGCGGCGATAGGCAGCCAGCAGATACCGGCGAATAGGGAAGAGGCGTGTCCAGATAGCAGAGTAGATTTTCCATTTCTTTCCATCCGTTCTGTCTAGTGTCTGTCTGCCCTTGCGATAGAATCCTACCACTGATGCCTTGATGTCCTGGAGGCGACAAGTCTCGATGCCAAGGTTGCCGTCTCCACGCAATACCACCTTGTCGTCTTCTATCTGGATGATGCGATGGAGCACGTAGTGCAGCGGACTGACCTCTGCCAAGACGGGGTCACCCACCTGGATGTCCTTTGCCTTGATGAGTAGTGCCTTGTCACGGTTGTCTTCCAGGAAGGGACGCATGCTGTAGCCTCGCAGTTGCAAGGTCACGCTATGTCCTTCCTCCAGCAATCGGATGATTTCTGGTAGGAGCTTGGCATTGGCGAATTGCATCTCCACCGTCTTGAGTTGGTTGGTATTCTCTTGCATATCTATTTCTTTCTTGTTGTTCTTGCGAGTTCAGGGAAGGAGACTTGTGCTTCCGTCACTCTCGGATGGCGATGGCTTCGTTGCATACTTCGGCAGCTTCCTTGTTGGGGAGGCAGTGAAGGGTGTAGATGTGGCTGTTCTCCACCAGTTTGGTGATGGTGTCGCAGATGTGGTGGAAGATGTCCTCGTCCCATTTCATGCTGGAACAGGAGGGGAGGAGCGAGGCGAACGACTCGATAGGTGACAGGCGTTCCACCCAGTTCTTGGTATCTCGGTCGATGCGAGTGATGGCACCCAACTTGGCCTTCACATTGCGGTAACAAGGAGTCTTGCCACTCCAAGGACTTCCGTAGATGAACGCTTCGCCGTTGATAATGCGTATGATAGGGTTGTCGTCATTCATCAAGTCGCATCCCTTCAGGAAGCGAAGCCACATGCTCACCTGGGTGCTCTTGCCCGTTCCGCTCTTGGCGATGAAGGCGTAGCCATAGCCATTCTGTCTTACCAGTGAAGCATGGATGAGAAGGGTTTCCTTGAGGCTTCCCGCAAAGGCGAAGATAAGCATCAAGGCATTGTTGAGGCCGAAGCAGCGCATGTTGTAGTTGCCATTCAGGGCGCAACGGCAGTCGCTGAAGTCCTTGTTGGTCAGCAGCAGGCAGCATTCGGCACCATTGATGTCTTTGATGATGTATTGGTAGCCGCCATTGTCGAGCTTGTCAACGATGGTGTCGCCGTTTCCTGTATCAAAGGCACGTATCCTATGTCGTTTCTCCTTGGGATAAGGACGCAAGGAGTCGTCGATGAGGAGCTGAAAAAAAACAGGACCCTCCAAAGCATCTACTCTGAAGGGTTCGAATGATTTGAGAAGACGCATACTGTTGACGTGGGATTCTGCAAAACAGAGTCTCACGTTCAGTTCTGCGATGTTGAATAGATGGATGGAAGCCATTTACTTGTTTTTCTCTTCTTGTTGTTTCAATGCTTTCTTAGCCTTGGTCTTCTTGACTTTGGCTGGGCGCACTGGCTCTTCGTTCACTTCCTCCATCGGCTCGATGGCTTGGAAGGTGAACTCGCTCAAGGCTACCTTCTTGATTTGGTAAGGAGGCAACTCGTTCTTCTGTTTCTGGTTGTTCTTCTTCTTTTGGGTCTGCTTGTAGCGGGTATAGAGTTTGTACCACGCATTGTCAGCCTTCTTGCGGTCGAAGAAGTATTCCACCATGCAGGTGCGGTGCTCCTCGCCCAAGCCGCTCAGATAGTCGCGCAGCTGGTAAGAGTAGTTCTCCCTGCCGATGAGGAACTTGTTCTTGCTCGTGAACCAAGCCGAGTCAAGTTCTTGAATATCTGTGAAATAGACCGTAGAGTCGTTAAATGAAGATGCGAACCCAAACACGTATGCTTTTCTCATCTCGTTTTTGGCTTGTGAGGTTATCGAGATAAGCAGTGCGGCTGCCAGTGTTGCGAAAACTAATTTTGTTAATTTCATTTCTACCTTAATATGTTTATATGAAAGTTTACTCTCCCAGATAGGATTTCAACAATTTGCTCTTGGTGTTGTGTCGGAGTCGGCGGATGGCTTTCTCCTTGATTTGACGTACTCTCTCACGGGTGAGATTGTATTTGTCGCCGATTTCTTCCAAGGTCATCTCAGGCATTCCGATACCGAAGAAAGCCATTACCACCTTGCGTTCCCTGTCGTTGAGTATCTCCAGGGCTCTTCCTATCTCCGAGCGCAGCGACTCCATCACCAGCTCACGGTCGGTGCCAGGCGCATCGTCGTTGGTCAGCACGTCGAGCAGACTGTTGTCTTCGCCCTCCACGAAGGGGGCGTCCATGCTCACGTGGTGTCCGTTCACCTTCATGGCTTCGGCTATCTTGTCCTCTGGCAGGTCTATGCGGTCTGCCATCTCGTTCACGCTAGGACGGCGTTCATGCTCTTGCTCAAACTTGTTCAGCTCACGGTTGATCTTGTTGACGCTTCCCACCTGGTTGAGGGGGAGTCTCACGATGCGGCTTTGTTCTGCTATTGCCTGGAGGATGCTCTGTCGAATCCACCACACGGCATAGGATATGAACTTGAATCCACGTGTCTCGTCAAACTTTTCTGCGGCTTTGATCAGTCCGAGGTTTCCCTCGTTGATTAAGTCTGGAAGGCTGAGTCCTTGGTTCTGGTATTGCTTCGCCACGGAGACAACAAATCGAAGGTTGGCTTTGGTCAACCTCTCCAGCGCTCTTCTGTCGCCTTTTCTTATTTTTTGCGCCAACTCCACCTCCTCATCGACAGAAAGCAGTTCTTCATGCCCTATCTCTTGGAGGTATTTGTCAAGCGATGCACTCTCACGATTTGTGATTGATTTTGAAATCTTTAGTTGTCTCATGGTAGCATTAATATTTAAAGTGATTGCAAAAATACACTTTTTCTCTGATTTGACAAAAAAAAATAGCAGATATTATTGAAAATACCTGCTATTTTGTTGTTTTTTATCATTTTTGTCAATTAGTCTTTCTGCAAAGGCACTGCGAAGTAAGCCTTCTTTCCGGTAGGCCACAAGCCCTGGATGTAGAGCACAGGGTCCTTGCTGGTGCTAGCGGTCTTCACGGCTTTCTGCAAGTCGTCGAGGGATGTGATGTTGGCATCGTTGATTCTCTGGATGATGAAACCACGAGAGATACCTGCATCCTTCAGTGCGCCACTGTTCACCTTCATGACCTCTACGCCATACTTGATGCCGAGCTGCTCCTTCTGACCTGCGGTAATCTGACGGAAGTTGCCTCCTAATACGTCGAGGTCGGCGGTCTTGATGACAGATGTTGTGCCCTGGGCGTTCTTCAAGGTGATGGTTTTGGTGTTGCTCTTCTTGTTGCGCAAGTAGGTGATAGTCAACTTGTCACCAGGACGCTTGCCGTTGAGTACTTCCTGGAGTTCAGCCATCTTGGTCACCTTCTTGTTATCTACCTTGGTGATGACATCGCCTTCCTTCAAGCCAGCAGCAGCACCATTGCCATCCTCATCTACCTTGGCAATATATACACCCTCGTTGGTACCGAGATCTACTTCCTTGCCGTTCTCCTTCTGGTTGTTGATGTAGTTGAGTACGTCGGAACCCTGGATGCTGAGCATCACACGCTGTACGCTACCATACTGCTTGAGGTCGGCTACCACCTTGTTCATAATAGAGGTAGGGATGGCGAAACCATATCCAGCGTATGAACCAGTCTGAGAGTAGAGCATAGCATTGATACCTACCAACTCACCCTGGGTGTTGACAAGTGCACCACCTGAGTTGCCTTGGTTGATGGCTGCATCAGTCTGGATGAAGCTCTCCACGCCGTTGGCACCGAGTGAACGAGCCTTGGCAGAGATGATACCTGCGGTAACGGTGTTGTTCAAACCGAATGGGTTGCCCACTGCGATGACCCATTCACCCACCTTAACCTTGTCGCTATCAGCGATAGGGAGAGTAGGGAGATTCTTGCCATCCACCTTGATGAGTGCCAAGTCGGTAGTCTTGTCGGTACCGATGATGCGGGCTGAGAACTCACGGTTGTCGTTCAGTGTGACGGTCAACTCGTCTGCGCCTTCCACCACGTGGTTGTTGGTTACGATATAACCATCGCTGCTGATGATGACACCTGAGCCAGTAGCTTCCTTCTTAGGAGTCTGAACTCTCTGCTTGCGAGTGCCGCCGTTGCCATTGCCAGGGTTGCCGAAGAAACCGAATGGGTCGAAGAAGCCTCCGAATGGATCGTCCTGTACATCGACAGTCGTGGTCTTGGAGTTCTGTACATATTTAATATGGACTACGGCAGGCAGAGCCTTCTCTGCTGCATAAGTCAAATCTACTGGTTGACCTGGTGCTGCAGCTGTCACTGATGGAGCAGCGTTTACCTTCATGAAAGCACCTGCTGAGAATGCGAGGGAACCTACGCATAACAAAGCCATTACGTAATTCGTTACTTTTTTCATGTCTATTGTTTTTAATTATTACTTTCTATTTTTTATAGTCTCTAGGGTCGTCTGTAGGGGTCGTTGAAATGTCGTCTTGTTGATGACTTTTCTTGGTGTCGCCCCTTCGTCTAACCGAGTGCAAATATATAGGCAAAAATTGAGAAACGAATAATTATCAGTGCTTTTTTATTCCGTTTTAACATTTTAATTTAACACATTAACGGCTATTAAACAAGAAATGCCCTAAATTCACAAATCTTATATACTTCGGCGGAAAATGATAGTTATCTATATAAAACTAAAATAGGGCTAATGCTAAACGAATATTAAAGAAACGTTGAGCATTAGCCCCTTATTGGCTTGCCGTTATGGCATGGGAAATGGTCTATATGAGAAGTGCCGACTTTATTTCATAAACACGAAATAGACGGCGGCGATGAGACAGACGAATGCGGCGAAGTGATTCCAGTGCAAGCCTTGTCCCTGGAATAGGATGTTGGCGATGATGGCAAAGACGATGAGCGATACGCACTCTTGTATCACCTTGAGCTGAACCAGGGTGAAGGGACCGCCGTTGTCTATGAACCCGATGCGGTTGGCAGGTACCTGGCAGCAATATTCGAAGAAGGCGATAGCCCAACTGAACACGATGACACCTATCAAGGGCCAGTTGCTGCTCACGCCAGTTTGTTGTAGTTTCAGGTGACCGTACCAAGCGAGGGTCATAAAGATATTGCTCAATACTAAAAGGAGGATGGTGTATAGTCCGTTCATGATTTTTTATGTTGTTATGATTTGGTATTGTTTATTGGATGTGATGCTGATGTTTGCTTCTGCATTCCGGGCATTCACCTTTGATGACGAAGGATACGGAGTGGGGGAAGAAGCCCTCAGGCAGTTGGATACTTGGGATATGGATGTCTTCCATGCAGAAGGATCGCTCGCACGATTCGCAATAGAAGTGGATGTGTCCATCGTGGTGGTCGCATTTTCCCTCTTCCTCGCAGAGTTCATAGTTGAGGATGCCCTTCCCGTCCTCGAAGGCATGTACCACGTCGTGTTCCAGGAAGAGAGTGAGTGCCCGAAAGATGCTCGACTTGTCCATCGACACCATTTCCCTTTCCAGTCTGCTGAGGCTTTGCGGTGTCTCAGCTTCCGCCAAAGCCTTCATCACAAGGATGCGGTTGGCAGTGGGCTTGATGCCCTTGCCTTCCAGTTTGCTGATAATATCTTGAGATTTCACCTTATTATATATTATAAATGTGATGCAAAGTTACGGATAATATTTCTAACAGACAAATATTTTGCTTCCTATTTTCCTATTTGTCTCTTATGCTTGCCTTCATATAGGCTTTTAACAGAATTGTAACTTGTCAGATATGGTAGCTTGCGTGTTGCCTGCGTTGGCGTTGGTAGTAAGGTGGATTAGATAGGACTGTAAGTATCTGAATACGAGGACGAAGGACGACGAACCTAAGTTCTGCAATATTCTCACTACGCCCGGACTTATGTCCCACTATAGTGAAACATAAGTCCGGGCGTAGTGGAACATATAGATGGGCGTAGTGGAAAGGTCGGAGCAATGCGGTTTTTGTCCTTCAAGCCCTAGGAGCATCGCCCTTCGTCCTTAGCTTTGTCGCCCTCCGCTCTTAGCTTTTGCCCATTGGAGTACCCGACTTTTCTATTTGTTTCATGATTTTGTTGTAATACTTGTCAATGAGTGATTCCAAGGCTTTGTCATCTTTGTTGTCCACCACCTTGCTAAACTTCTCTAGATAAGGAACCTCACCTGTCAGCTCTTTGTTTCCTCCAAGATAGAAATTGAGCATTCTTTTAATAGCATGGCTGAACAAATCCTTAGTGAAATCTGCCGACTCTTTAGCTATTGCATACTCACAGCAAGCTGCGATATAGGCTACTGCATAAGGATAATATTTCTCATTGAAGAGTGTTGATTCCTCTTCGCCAATGTTGATGGTTACCAAATCTGTTACGGAAGACCAACTCATGATATACCCAGAGGCATCCGCCATTTGTTTGGCAGAAAGTAGATGGCTCAGGTAATAATCAATCATTTTCATGGTGTCATCTTGATGAGCTTTACACTCTTCTGTCGTCTTGAACTCTATCAGTGGTGGTAAATCTTCGATGCCATCCTTTTTCTCCTTCCACAATTTTTGCAGTAGGTCTCTTGCCTCTTGTGCCTTTTTCCCCTGTCCGTTGCTCTCGTAATATTTGGCAAGATATTCCAATTCGCCGACGTATTCATCAGAATGTTCGCCAAACATAGTCTTGAAATATTGGATGCCACGTATCTCGTATTTCACGGCATCAGCAAATTTCTCCGCATAATAGCTGTTTTCGGCTAAATGGAGTGCTATTACAGCCAGGTCGAAGTCGTTCTTTTGCAGTTTCTCGTATCGTTCCATGGCATCCTTTCCATATTTCAAGGCTAACTCGTAATCAGGGTTGTCGCCATTTCCTAGATAAGTGGCATAGTTGTCGAGCATCAAGATATAACTGCGTTCTTCCGTACTATGATTCTGTTCCCAGTTGTCCAAGGCTTCTTTTGCTATGTTTCTTGCCATATCGTAGTCTTTCATTCGAAAATAGCAGCGAGCTTGGAAACGGAGATTGGCAAAATAGGCTGTATCCTTTTCTGTCAAGTATTTCACCACGAGGTCTTTTTGCTTTTGAAGTACCTCTACACATTTTTTGTAGTTCTCCTTTAGGTAGAGATTTTGTGCTATTGCTTCTATCTTGTCAATGGAAGTTCGGTCTTGGGCTTGCATTGCCATCGGCAAAAACAAGAGCCATAATGTAAGTTTCAGTACTTGTTTCATATTTTCAGTATTTAGTTAGGTAATGTTACAATCACTTTTTCCGGTAATCGAAGCGGCTTAATGCGTAGTCCATCCAATGCTCTCGGTCTGCATGGATATGGTCTAGCAATGAGTCAGTAGGAGAGTTGCAAGTTTCATCTTCGGCACATTTCATTTTGTATTCCAACTCCTCTTGGGTCAGTGGGAAGATTTGGAAGAAATCTATGCTCTTGCCAACAGTCAAAGGGCAAGAGACAATACTGTCGATGTCTGGTTGGGGAGACAACAATACGGCAGCGGAATATGGAACACCCTCTGCATAAGGCTCTTTCTCTTCTTGACTGAAAGAATGCCCCCAGGCTATCCAACTCTCAGTATTGATTGGCATACGAGCGAAATCTTTCAGCAAGCGGATAGGCCAATAATTTCGTTCGTCTTTCAAGTCTTCCTCTGCCAATTTCCAGTCGGCAGGAAGATAGATCAATAATTCCGCACGTTCTCCAAGGAGTGATTCGTATCTCAGTTCATCAGGTGTGTCCATACGATGCGCTCCGACTCCCATGGTACACAATGTGTAATAGTTGCGTTCTTCGGTAGGAGGGATAATGGCGATGTCCACATGTATGTCTGTAGAGGCGACTTCATGGAAAACATAGTCATACTTGCCAAACACGCTTTCAATAAAATCTGATATTTCATGGATTTCCTGTTCTGAGTATAGTTCAGGCATTTGGGCCTTCGCATTTTTTGCAACCAAGGCGTTCCTCCACATGCTCAATGCTGTTTGCTGAACCTTCTCCATATCATCAGCCCACATTAACATGATGCCATAGCTTGGCTCTGTCGTTGTGATGACTAGATATTTGGCGTAGAAACTGATGTCTTTTACTTCTTCCCACGATGCCCACTCGACACGGATATATCTTTGTCCATCGTATACGGGCAGAATGTTTTGTGGACCTTCTGCTGTGAGGATGGGAAAGACATCGTTTTCATGCCATTTTGAGTAGTTCTTGTTGATTGCCCAAATGTCTTTTACGTAAAAGATAGGCAATAGGATGATGCATAAGATAGCTACCTCTAGGAGTCCGGAAGCAAACCTAACGACTCCTCCCAGAAGGATGATGGCAATGAGGAATTTCATGGTGAGCGATTCATTTCGAAGTAAGTCTTTGAATGCGCACCACACGAAAGTGATTCTGCTATTGGCAAAAGAAAGTCGAATGTCCTCGGTATCTTTCTGAGCAGAGGGCGGAAGGTTTTTAAGTGTAAATCGTTTCATAGGTTATTTTGTATTGAGATGCTCAGCCTTTGGCAGACTCAATTCATTTATGTTTTGTTTGTTGTCTGTCATTTCACCATAAAGAGCATTAAACTCCTAAAACTAAATTGGCATCAATACCTAGTTTCTTGCTGATTTCTCGCCCAACGCTTAGTGTTGGTTCTTGCGAGCCTGAGAGATAGTTCTTGACATTGACAATTGGTACACCAAGTAAAATAGCCAATTTTGAGATGGATATGCCCATCTCTTCCATTCTTAATTTAATGATGTCTGCTAGGGTTGGAGAACCTATGGCAAAATGGACATCAGAATAGTCTGCAACCATATTGGAGAGTTTTTCCAATTCGATACTGTTGGGATCGTCTAATGGAGTGTTGTCGTTGACTAAGGGAAGAAGCTCTTCCACTCTGTTGACTGCCCATTGATATTGTTCCATATTTTCAATCTTATTCATCTTAACTTTGATTTTATATGGTTCTACAATCTATTTTATCATATTCATTATGAGTTCCTATAAAACGAATATATACAAACTTAATGGTAAACTTGATAACTACAACAATTCTATATGTATTCCCTTTTATATTGAATACATAATGTTGATTGCCAACATTGTCAACACTATTAAAAGTTGACTTAATATCAGCAAAATTATTCCACTTGCTTTTCTTGACAATCGTAATCCATTCCTGTAATGCTACTTTAGATTTGGGATGGTCTTTTATGTATTGCTTCAAAGCTTGTTCTGTAAATATTCGCATAGACGACTCAATTTTTCAGCAAAGGTAGGAATAAATTTTGTAAATAGCAAAAAAAATATATAAAAACTTTGTTTGGTGGGTAATTTAAGAGAGGGATGAACTCACCATATGGCGAATCCATCCCTCTGACACATAATACTCTGATTATAATCCTTTATTTTTTCCTGTTTTTGAATGTTTTTGCGTTTAGATTGAAAAAACTCGCTTTTTTGTTGGAAAGTAAGAAAAAATATTGTACCTTTGCAGCGGTTAGAGCCATCGTCTCTTTTTATGAGCCTTGACTCCAACCTCTGAGCGAGGCTTTGCCTCGTTTTTTCATTTTAGATATTTTCTGTTGTAAGTCTATAATTTCTCTGGCGCATTATATTCACGTTTTGTTTATTATATAGATTCTACTATGTAGTCAGTTTCCTCCAAGCACTATGAGGCTTTTGATAAATTCTCCGACAGTAACGGCCCCTTGGATGGGCTTGTCTTCAAAGACCATGAAGTATGCAAACTTGCTGCCAGCCTTGACCGCCCATTTATTGCCACATGCTATCTTGTTCTTACTATCCGATCCATCAAGATGAGATCCCTTTGTTTCGAGCAAAACCGTAATGCCATTATTCAAAACGATGATGAAGTCAGGGTAGGCATTGACGAAACCATTGATGCAGAAGCCTTTGCCTTTTTCTTGGTTCCGATGCCAACATCTTACACAGTCAAGGGAAATAACTTGGTCTATAACATCTCTTTCGAAATCGTTGAAACCTTCTTCCTCTTGGTACATTTTCTTAGCAAAAGCTGGCGCTTTGTCTTTTGTCAAGATGATTTCTGAAGGCAGGTGTTCAGAATATTCTATTTCTATTTGTTTAGACTGAATCTTTTTGTCGAATTGTTCTTTGGCAAAGGCAATCTTCAGTTGCCTTATCTTGTTTTTGAATGCTTGTATCGTGTCAGCTGTATTCTTGCCTAAGTTGCGCAGCTGAGGCAAGTCCTTGTCTTCAAGCACACTTGTGACGTATTTGTATAGGTCGGCATCAGAAACACTATTGTCTCGTGTGATGTTGTCAATGATTGACTTGGATAGATGCTGAATAATTTTATCTTTGTCATTTATACTTCCATAGAAATTGTCAAACATGAGTGCTTCTTTTTCTTTTAAAGAACTGGTAATGATGTTGTCTTCGTCATTCTTATCAATGTCTATCTTTTTGACATTGGTGTTGCTGTAAGAGAAGTCTATGTGCTTGTCCTCTTTGGATAGCTTGAAATCTTCCAACAAGGCCTCTTGTGTTAAAGGAACAAAGTCTTTGGTGATTCCAAATACCCCATAGTCTTTATTGACTTTGATACAAAACTGTGGTAGATTGATACTCTCTAGAAATGGTTTGTATCTGTCTTGAATGGCATAAGTTCTTGTCTTTTGCATAACTTCTTCACTTGTTTTGTTGTTGAGCGATTCTTGGATGTCTTGTTCGTACTGTTGGCTCATGCTCTCTGCCTTTTTCATCAGTATGGCGGTATCGTTTGCCAAGGATACACCTTTTTCATCAGCAGTTTTGCCTTTTGCTTCTGCTGACGGAAGGATAATGTCTTCGGAATTGAACTCCCATTCGTTAGGCTCAGATTCTACTGGGCTATTGGCATAGGTAAGGTGAAGCGCTTCGTCATTTCTGAAGTAGAGTTGGCTTTTTGGTTGCATGAAGTTATCGCTTGGTGTATCTGTTGCCACATAGTCTTTTCTGCTATAACCTGATAATCTGAGACTTTCCACTACATTGTCAATAGTGGTATGGAAGTTGGCTGATGAAGTGAGTACATACGACATGTTCAACAGCACATTGTCGTGTTGTCGAGTGTAGGGTTGGCGCAAGATACGTCCTAAGATTTGCTCTACGTCTATCTTGGAAGAGCGGTTGGCTGTGGAGGCGAGGATATAAGCAAATGGACAATCCCATCCTTCTTTCAAGGCATTGATGGTGATGATGTATCTCACAGGGCAGTCGCGGCTCATGAGGTCAATACCTTTCAGTTCGTTGAGATTGGCGGTCTTTATCTTGATTTCCTCTTCTGAGATGCCTGCTTTCACGAGACTATTCTTGATGTTGGTGAATGTGACATCATCTTCATCATTTTTAGGTTGTGCTTGGAAAAGCACAATCGGGCGAATGTAATCTCCACCCAAATTTTCCTCTTCCTTGGCTTTGTCTTCTAAGTTCTTGCGTAATGCAATCGCACTATTGATCACATCCGCATGTTTTGGGTAATTGCTGACCATCACTGGCAACTTCACCATGTTTTCATTCTTCAATCGGGCTGGACTCACAAAGCTTATGATGTTGCTCTTCTCTCGTGGAGTGGCAGTAAGGTTGAGCACAAAGCTAGGGTTGATGTTGGTGAGTGTATCAACACGCAAGTTGCCTTCGAAGTTGTGGCTCTCGTCAATAATCATCACAGGATTGAGATGGGCTATGACTTGGATGAGTGAAGTCTCGTCTGCACCCTCGATTCTCTTTTCATGATGATTGTATGTCTTGGTAAATTCGGTGAGGTGCTCGTTCTCGCTGTAAACCAATCGCTTGTCTTTTGCCGTTGAAGCAAAAGATTGAATACTCAATACGAATATGCTGAGTTGCTCTTCTACCACGATGGGGTTGAAATTCTGTCCGTAAAGCAAAGCTTGCTTGTCATAAACTTCCACACGTCCATTGAATAAAGTATCAATTTTCTGTCTGTATGGATGCAAGGGATTCTTGAGATTTTGATAGGTTTGTTTCAGAATCGTATCTGATGGTACAAACCATGCCACAGCTTTCGTCTTGCCCATTGGCATGGCATCGAAGATGGTAGCCAAGGCGTTGCAAGCGATAAAGGTCTTGCCACCAGCTGTTGGTACTTTGATGGTAATGTTGGGTGTACCTTTCATCGTGTCGCAATATGGATGAAAGGTAGGGTCGCCTGGCTGCAAAGGGTGGATGCCACGACTTTTCCAAAAAGAAGAGAAAGCCTTGCTGAGGCTTCCTTGCTCCTTCCATGTCTGTATGTATTCTGCGAGGTCTTTGAGTACGTCTTGCTGATAATTCTTCAGTTCCATAATTTAAAATCTTTTGATGTCACGTGGTATTTTCTTAAACTTAATATGATGCCCAGTCATGAATGAATCATCCAACAAGCATCGGTCTGCATAGATGATGTAGGAGTCGTGCTTCACATTCACGATTTCTGTAAGAGTGTCGAAGCTCAGCGTCGTGAGTTCGTCTTTCTTGTAGTAGAAATAGAAGCCTGTTCGATTGAAATCGTCCAGCAAATATGGCTCTGTTTCGTCTGTTGCATGAAGAAGCGGTTGCTTGGTTTCGGAATAGTAGATGTATTCTCTGAATTTGTCAATACCGACTTCCTCATTCAAGTTTCCATCTTCCTTGAAGAGTGGGGCACCAAGTTCGTAATAGTCGAAAGTGCCTCCCAAGCCTTCCATCTTGTCGTCAAATACCTTTGTTCCGATTACTTTCAAGCAATTATCGACAATCTTAGGCTTACTGATTTTTGTATATTCATCCTCTTTCTCCGCAGCAATAGCTTCCGCTTCTTTCAAGAACTCATCAGCTTTGAGGATGTTCTTTGCAGTCAATTTCTTACTGTAGATTTCCTCTTCTTTCTTGCCTTTGAAAGGATAACCGGAGATGGCACGGCGAACACGCTCTGCAGTGATGGTGTTGGCATAGTCCATCATCTCGATGAGGATGAAATTTAATTCATAGCCTAAAGACTTGTTGATGTCAAGAATGGCATGTCCCGTAGTTCCACTACCAGCAAAACTATCCAAAACAATATCTTCTGGCTCGCATATTGTCTGAATGACAGATTTTATCAAAGCTATTGGCTTTGGATAATCGAATTTTTTCTCAGATTCAGGAAGTATCTCTTTAAGAAGTGAAGACCCCTTGACCGTATAGAAACTCTTCTCTGTCCATAGGGTCGGAATTTGCTTTCCTTCTGTAGAATTGTCGCTAAGAACTAAAGTCTTGTTTATGTAGTCTTGTGCATATACAGTAAGATGCCCTTTTTCTATTTTCTTGATGAGACCTTCTGGTAAGTATTGCACACTGAATTGATTTTCAATTATTTTATTTGTATTTGGAGTTATTTTTATGTATCCCAACTCGTAATCATTTTTTACTCGTTTAGGTATAAGTCTCCAAACACACTCTTTCCCTTTGCTTGTAATAGGCCAAATGGCAACGCATCCTGCAGGGGCGATGGAATAGTTATAAGCGTAATTACTTATGGTTTCTTCATTCGCTCCTTCTTCTCTTAGTTCAGAAAGAGATTTGCCGTTTCCTTTGTATTTTCCTGTTTTAGAATCAACGAAAATAGGGTACGTTTGGTTTGGACGTTGGTCTTTGTTGAATGTACTAAGTGTCATGCCTTCAAACGCTGAACGGTTATTACCCCCACAGAAATCAATGATTAAAGGTGTAAAATCTTTATTTACAACAAAAACTAAATATTCATGTTGATAATTGAAACCTGCAGATGGTTTCCCGCCAGATGTTTGCACCGTTATAGTAACTATTTGCTTTGTTGCAAAAAGTTCTTTGAGTGCTAGAACGAGTGAGTTTAGTTCATGGAATCCAACACTTACAATAAGAGCTCCATCTACGCTCAAAAGTTTCTTCATCAAAACGAGTCTTGGGTACATCATGCAGAGCCACTTGTCATGGCGGCTGAGGTCTTCTCCTTCTTTGCCAACAACTTCTCCTAACCATTTCTTGATATGTGGATCGTTGACATTGTCGTTATATACCCAGTTTTCATTACCAGTATTGTAAGGAGGGTCGATGTAGATACACTTGATTCTACCCTCATACTTAGGCATGAGGGATTTGAGTGCCAACAAGTTATCACCATGGATAATCATGTTGCCACTATGAGTTTCTTCTTGGGTCTGTCCGCTTTCTGCGGTATAACCATATTTATGGTCCAAGACATGGAATGGCACCTCATTGTGATGAGATACCACTTTATCTTTACCAATCCAATTAAGTGTCGGCATTTTTTAGCTATAGTTTGTTAGAGCGTAGAACTATCTTATTTCAGAGAAAAACGGGCAGTGGGGCAGAGGAAGTTCCTCATTCAATGGTGAGGAGCAGCGTGCCTATCAACGAACAAATGCCTGGGGATGAGGTATAAAAGAAGCGTGAGCTTCCCTTATCTACATCCTTAGGCATTTGGCGTGGCCCGTATTACAGAGATAAGTTCCGCCCACGCTATAGCATGGGCGTTTAGAACCTATTCTTTTCTGTAATACATCTTATCTATCGCCAAATTTCAAGGATGTTCCGAATAAATAGTAAACGCGTAATTAAATTACTCTAATATGTTATTTATCAAATACTTTCTGTTTCTTGTTTTTGTTCTTATTTAATTGTTAGACAATTTATTTATCTTGAAGAACTACTATTTTAGATGGTTTACTTCCATTAAATATAGTAGTTCGCTATCTGATATATTCTCCTGCTCGGATTTGTCATACATCGTTAGTAGGATAATATGAATGGTGTTTTCTATCTTTATCACATTATAAGTGATAATACGAGCGCCGCCTCGCTTTCCTTTGCCTTTGGAAGCTATGCCCATTCTTATCTTTCTTAATCCTTTTCCTAGGTCAGAACCGATAAAGGGATTGGCAGAAATTTCTTCCTTGAACTTATCTAGGTCGGAAATAATAGACTTGTATTTCTTCCTCAGCCGTTTTACATCTAATAGAAAAGTTTGAGAAATACTAATTATGCATTCCATATCACATTTCTTTTTTCAATTGCCCCATCATATCGTCGAAGGACATAAGTTTTGTTTTTCCTTCTTGGAAGAGCTTAACTTCCTTGCATGCTTTGTCAAATCCATCTAGTAGTTCTTCTTTTGGACGAGGGACGAATTCTTCGCTGTGGGAAGTATGAGCTTTCGAAATGAAATTCTTAATCATTTCATTCATCTTTTTAAGCAAATCAATGTTTTTGATTTGCGTAATATTGCTTGTCATTTCACCATATAGAGCATTTAACTCTAGGGTAGTTGTGGAATTTACATTCATAATTTATCCTCCAGTTATGTTGTTTGTAAGGAAGCTAATGCTTTCTTGGTTGCAAAGGTAATAAAACTTTTTGAAATAATGCAACTTCTAAGCTAATTATTTGTATTTGTTTGCGAGGATAACCTCGCAAAGAGAGGGATGAACTCACCATATGGCAAATCCATCCCTCTGACACATTATATTCACGTTTTGCTTGTTATACAGATCTGTTTTTCAGCATCGTTTTATCTCGCTCCCTTCATGGCGCCTCTTCTCATCTCCTGACGCATACGGATTGCCTCTGGACTATTGTTGCTGAACTCTCGCTTTCCTTTGCCGAAACTAGGCTTGTTACGCTTGTCGTTCTTGAAGGCATTTCTGTTGTCGTACTGTGGTCGAGGACCATTAGGACGATAGTTTGCCTTCGGATACTTGGCGTAGATGTTGTGAACATAAGCACTGTTGCGCCAACTGATAGGACGATAGAAGTAGTAGGCATCCTTGTATAGCTTCCACTGCTTGCTGGTGAGCAACTTCTTGAGCTGCTTGTTGCGATATTTCCAACCATCGGCATCGATGTCTCGATAACTGGTGATGCCATTCAGATAGTTGATGTTGAGCTGGAGGATGCTGTTGCGCTGAATGTTGTTCAGTCCAAGTTCCAATACCATCTTATCGGTGATGAGGCGAGCCTCTGCGGTAACGTCTGTCAATCTCTGTGCGCTAGCTGATACTGCGATTATCATAGCTGCTACTATTGCTAAAAATGTACGTTTCATAATCATTTCATTTTAATGGGTTATTACTATTTTTGTCTGTTCTCATCATCAGTCGTTTCTGACTTTTGATGGTGCAAAGATAGTGTGTTTTTCTGATGTTGGCAAGGGGAAAAACTATAAAGCGTGGTATGATTTTCCCTAAAGAGTAGGGGGAATTTGGAAAAAGCTGTGTCTATATGAGGAAAAATGGGTGCGGACGTATTTTTATTTTCCTCGGGACATTTTTAGAAAAACCTCGGGACGTTTTTCTAAAAATGTCCCGAGGTTTTGTTTGGCATCAAGCTATACCTTATTATTTAATAGCTGATAGACTTTCTGCTTGAAACAGAAAATTAATTATTCTACAGTTGATAGAACTGGCTGAAAGCCTTCACGCAATATTCATGGTCGATGACGCTGCCCGTCTCTCGGCAACTGTGCATGGCGAGGATGGCATTGCCCATATCTACTCCTCTCAAAGGAATGGAAGAGGCGAGGATGTTGCCGAGGGTGCTTCCGCCTGCCACATCACTATGGTTGACGAAACGCTGGCAAGGTACGCCTGCTTTCTCGCAAATGCCTGCGAAGATGGCGGCAGAAACGGCATCGCTCGCATACTTCTGTGCGGCATTGAACTTGATGACTGGTCCACCTCCCAACATCGGATGATTGGTTGGGTCATATTTCTCAGAATAGTTCGGATGCCAAGCGTGGGCATTGTCGGCTGATACCATGAAGGCACGCTCCACTGCCTGGTAATAGGCTTCATCGGTTCCACTCTGGGCGAGGGCGATGCGCTTCAACATATAAGAGAGGAATGGACTTCCTGCTCCTTGCTTGGTCTGCGAACCGGTCTCTTCATTGTCGAAGATGGCGAGCACCTGTGTGGTTTCCGTTGGCTCTGATGCCAATAGTGCCTCCAGTCCGGCAAAGCACATGGAGAGGTCATCGAGGCGACCGCTTGAGATGAACTCGTTGTGCGCTCCGAAGGTACAAGCTGGGGTGGCATCGGCGAGATAGAGGTCGAAGTCGAGAATGTCGCTCGCTGTGAGTGGGCGATGGCTCGCATTGCCAGATGGGGCTGCCTCCTCGGAAGCGTTCTTGTTGAGTTCCTCTAGAATGACATTCATGAGCAAGTTACCCTTCTCCAGCTCATTGTTGATGATGCCGAGGATAGGGAGCACGTCTTTCTGACGGCTCAACTTCACGCCGTCGTTCACCTGACGGTTGAAGTGGATGGCGAGGTTGCTGATTTGCAGGAGAGGTCGCTTGATGTGGAGTAGCAAGGTTTGCGGTTGCATCACGTCCTCGCTCTTCACGATGACTCTACCCGCCAAGGTCAAGGGACGGTCGAACCAGGTTGACATGATAGGTCCGCCGTACACCTCGGTGTTGAGTTTGACGATGCCTCCCTCCAGGTCCATCTCTGCATTCGGTTTGATGCGGAAGGTAGGGGAGTCGCAGTGAGCGCAGATGAGGTGGAAACCGCTCTCAGCCAATGGCTTGCTTCCGATTTGGAAAGCATAGATGCTGGAGTCGTTCTTGGTGACGAAGAATCGGTCACCACACTTCACTTCGCCCAAAGCCTCTGTTGGGTCGATACGTCGATACCCTTTACGGGTGAGTTCCTCTGCGAGGTTCTTGACAGCCCAGAAGTTGACTGGGGAAGCGTCAAGGAATGATAAAAGTCGATTGATCATATTGTTTTTATTCATTACTCCTTTTTGAATTGATATTGCAAAAATAGCCAATTATTCTGAATATCAAGCAAGAAAAAGAATATTTAACGCAAAAACGAGGGGGATGGTTATGATTCTGCATGGAGATGGTGCTGTAGCGTGGAAATTCGTCGGTAAAACTTTAAGTATTCCTAAACTTTGGGGGGATTCTTTGTACAATATAAAGATAATTCGTAACTTTACACCCGAAATACAAACATAGCGCTTAAGAGAATATGAGAAATAAATCAATAAGAAATGCGTTCTGCCTTTTATGTCTCGCCCTCATGTCACTATTGCAGTTCTCTTGTTCGGGAAGCAGTAATGGAGGGAAGGTTGTCAAACATGTGAACGACTTGCATGGGGCGGTGATAGGTGTGCAGTTGGGTACCACCAGCGACGTCCTCGCAACATCCTTGGAAGATAAGGGGGATGGGACGAAGGTGGAGCGATTCACCAAAAGCGCCGATGCCATACAAGCATTGACGCAAGGTAAGATAGATTGTATGGTGGAGGATGAACAGCCTGCCAAGGCTTTCTTGCGTCTGAATCCCTCGCTTGAGATTTTGCCTGATGAGTTTGGTCATTCCTCGCTTGCCATCTGTGTGGCAAAGGGAAATAAGGATTTGCAGATGAAAATCAATGAGGCGATAGAGCTGTTGAGGAAGAGTGGTGTCATCGATAGTATAGTGCGCCGCCATATCGACCGAAACATAGCGGTCGCTTATCAGCCGGGCGAATGTCATCTTGCAACAAGTAAGTTGTCAAAAGATTCTTCTGTTGGCTCGGCATCATCCCCATCCACGCTTCGCTTTTCTACCAATGCCGCCTTCGAACCATTCGAGTATTATGACAATGGCAAGATTGTGGGCATCGACATTGATGTGGCTAGGGCTATCTGCGATGTACTCCATATGAAATGTGAAATCGTGGATATGGAGTTTGATGCCGTCATCACCTCTGTGCAAACGGGCAAGGCTGATGCCGGAATAGCTGGTATCACGGTGACTCCAGAACGCAAGAAAAACATCAATTTCACGGATTCATATACCGATGTACGTCAAGTAGTTATCGTGAATGGTGGAAGCATTGCTCCTGCCAAACAATCTCTTGCAGAACAGTTTGAGACTTGCTTCGTGACGGGCAATCGTTATCAGTATCTCTTGAAGGGATTGGGCAATACACTTATCATCACGTTCTTTGCCATCTTGCTCTCCTTGATGCTCGGTACGCTGATAGCCATCATCCGTGCTACACACGACCGTAATGGCAACCATCGCATCCTCAACTTCCTCTGCCAATTCTATCTCACCATTATCCGTGGCACTCCTACGATGGTGCAGCTCTTGATCATCTATTATGTGGTGTTCGCCTCTGCCAATGTCGATAAGATATTTGTAGCAATCATCGCTTTCGGTCTCAATAGTGCGGCGTATATCTCAGAAGTGATTCGTTCGGGTATTATGTCGGTAGATAAAGGACAGATGGAGGCTGGAAGAAGCCTCGGTCTTTCCTATAGTCAGACCATGCGATTGGTGATACTTCCACAGGCATTCAAGAATGTGCTTCCTGCGATGGGCAACGAGTTGATTACGCTCTTGAAGGAAACTTCCATCAGTGGCTATATCGGTCTTGTCGATTTGACCAAAGGGTCCGACATCATCCGAAGCATCACCTACGATGCGATGATGCCGCTTGGCGTGGTGGCACTGATCTATCTTGCCATCGTGGTGGCTTTGTCAATGGGAGTGAGGAGATTGGAAAAGAAACTAAGAAAGAATGAGAAACAATGAATAAAGACATTATCATAGAGGTGAAAAACCTCCACAAACGATTTGGAGCCAATGAGGTACTGCGTGGCATCAATACTACCGTGAGCCGTGGTGAGGTAATCGCCATCATCGGTCCTTCGGGATGTGGTAAAAGTACCTTCTTACGCTCGCTCAACTTGCTCGAACAACCAACCGATGGGCAGGTGTTGCTCGATGGCATCGACATCACTTCGAAGGAGGTGAACATCAATGAGATGCGACAGCGTGTGGGCATGGTGTTCCAGCAGTTCAATCTCTTTCCCAATATGACCATCAAGCGCAACATCATGTTGGCTCCTGTGGAATTGGGCAAGATGACAAATGCTGAGGCTTCGGCTAAGGCTGATGAACTCTTGGAGAGAATCGGACTGGCAGACAAGGCTGATAGTTATCCCGATAGTCTTTCGGGTGGACAGAAACAGCGTGTTGCCATAGCCCGTGCCTTGGCGATGTCGCCAGAGGTCTTGCTTTTCGACGAACCAACTTCTGCTCTTGACCCTGAGATGGTGGGTGAGGTGCTAAATTTAATGAAAGATGTGGCTGCCGAGGGTATGACGATGATGGTGGTGACGCATGAGATGGCTTTTGCTCGTGAGGTTGCCAATCGTGTGCTTTTCTTCAGTGAGGGTAATATCACGGAAGAAGGAAAGCCGGAAGATGTTTTCGGGCATCCGAAGTCTGAACGATTACAGCAGTTCTTGGCAAGCGTACTATAGTAGTTGATGTTGCAATATCAATTCAAAAAGGAGCAATGAATAAGAACAATATCTGTACTTTGATAATTATGCTATCACCCAATCCTCAATATTGCCTTTCTTGGCATCGAAGTTGACGCCAACCTTTACGATGGGCTTGCCACATCTGGCGAAACGCTGGTCGTATTGCTTCAAGTTGATTTGCTGTATAGCTGCCTGGGCACTCTGGTTGAGCTTCAACTCGATAAGGTAGAGTGTGTCTTCCGTTTCCATCACAACATCTACTCTGCCATTTGGGGTATGTACTTCGACATCTACCACAAAGTGGGTCAAGAGGGTGAAGATGATGAAAAGTTCTTGTTGGTAATGTCCCTCGTAATTGGTATTGTTGCAATAAGGCACCGTACCCAAGAACTCCTGTAGCAAACGCAAGGCTCCATCCATGTCGCCCTGACGTATCAACACCGACATTTGGGCAATGGCGACATCTCCCTCCTCGGCATACATTCCCTCTAGATAATTAGGCAGAAGACTCTCAAACAAGCCCACCTTGATTTCCTTGTTGGGTAAGTCGAGCGTAAAGAGTTGACTCATCTTGTCATAGCCCTTGATGGTGATGTAACCGCTCTGGTAGAGCAATGGGGTGATCGTCTTTAGGTTCTCCGTAGGTGCATCGAAAGCGGAAGAGCGTGCCAGCGTCTTTCCTAACTTGGTAGGCAAGACAGAGAACTTGCGAAGCATATTGATGAGATAAGTTGGTGTGCCTGATGCAAACCAGTATGCACCGAAATTCTTGTCTTCAAAACAATTCAGCAAACTGAATGGATTGAAGACATCGGGAGATGATGGAGAAAAATGATAACCATCATAGTTTTCCTTAAGTTTAGCAATCGTTTCTTCCCTAGACAATCCTTGTCCCTCAGCCAATGCGTCAATGTCCTCCGACATCTGAGTGAGCAATTCCTCCTTGGTGATTCCACAGATGCCAGCATATTCGTCATCCATCGAAATATTCTTGATGTTGTTCAATTCACTGAAGATGCTTACTTGCGAGAACTTAGTGATACCAGTCAAGAAGACAAAGCGGAGCATTGGCTCGGAATCTTTTAACGGGCTATAGAAGTTGCGCATGATATTGCGAAGAACATCTAGCGATTCCTCTTCGTGTACCACATCAAGCATAGGGGCATCATACTCATCGATGAGTACAACGACCTGTTTGCCAGTCTTGCGATAAGCAGTTTCTATAAGGTTAGAAAATCGGATGTTGGGATCGATTGCATCATCCTCTATTCCAAAACGTTCTTCATTTTTCTTCAGAATATAAAGAAGGTATCTTTGCAGTTGCTCTTTCTCCATGTGCTTGCCACCTGCCATGCTGAAATGCAGAACAGGATATTCCGTCCATTCCTGCTCCAACTTTTCGATGGCAAGCCCCTCAAACAACTCCTTCTTTCCGGAGAAATAACTTTCAAGAGTTGATATCAAAAGCGACTTGCCAAAGCGGCGTGGTCGTCCTAAGAAGAAATATTTTCCACCAGTATGTGTCATTCGGTAGATGTATTCCGTCTTATCAACATAGAGGAGGTCTCGCTTTCTGATTTCCTCAAACGTCTGGATGCCTACTGGATATAATTTTAATGCCATAAATGCTTCTTTTTGAATTGATATTGCAAAAATAGCCAATTATTCTGAATATCAAGCAAGAAAAAGAATATTTAACGCAAAAAGTACTGTAATTATCGCTTTTTCAATAAGACATAGATGATGACGGGAGCACCGAAGAGGGGGGTGACGGCATTGAGGGGAATCAAACCGCCATCTGCAGGCAATGTGCAGAGAGCATTGCAGAGTAGGGCGATGGTGGAACCCATCAGCATTGTGAGTGGGAGTACTTGACGGTGGTTGTCGGTGCCAATCAAGAGACGGACGATGTGAGGAGTGGCTAGTCCGATGAAGGCGATGGGACCGCAGAAGGCGGTGACCACTGCCGTGAGCAATCCAGTAATGATTAGCAAGGCGATGCGCAGACGATGGACGTTGAAACCTAAGTTCTCTGCATATTGTTCGCCCAAGAGCATGGCATTCAGTGGTTTTATCAGAAGCAATGACAGAAATAAGCCGATGAGGGCGATGAGGGTGAAATATCCCACCTCATTCATCGACACATTGCCGAAGCTTCCCATTCCCCAAACCATATACGACTTCACGCCCTCTGCCGTACTGAAGAAATTCAAGAGCGAGATGGCACTGCTGGCGAGGTATCCCACCATGATTCCGATGATGAGAAGTACCACCTGGTTACGCACCATCGTAGAGAAGAGCGTGATGATGCCCATCACTACCATGGCTCCTATAAAGGCTGAGATAAGGATGGCGAGGAAACCGCCAATGGTATAGTCGCCCATCGTGATGTTGCCGCCAAGGGAAAGCATCACGATGGCAACGGCGAGTCCTGCACCACTGCTGATACCAAAGACATCCGGACCAGCCAACGGATTGCGAAAGGCAGTCTGCAAGAGCAAACCGCTTGTGGCAAGGGCTGCGCCAGAGAGTAGGGCAGTGATGGCTTGTGGCAGGCGAGACTCTAGGATGATATATCGGTTGGCAGAGCCCAAGCTCTCGTCTGTTCCCATCAACGAATGGGGCACTTCTGCTCCCGAAGATGTAAGAATGCCTAACACCTCCTTGAACGGAATATTGACGCTTCCCCATGCCAAGTTGGCGAAGAAGAGAAACGCTATCGCCACAAGGAGCGCCAAAGAATATATCGTTGCCTTATTCATAATAGATGTTGGTAGAATCGGAGCTTTCCGAATTGTGTAGCCTTCGGATGTGCCAAGATGATGAACTCTCGGAGCAAAATCTCAGGATGGAAACTGGTCAACTCGAAGTAGGGTTGCGTGCTGGTATCTACCTGATAAATGCTGTTGCTATTGAAAGCCTTCAAGACCTTATATCCCTCATATTCAGCGAGCAAGTCATTCTTGCTTAAAGCCTTACCCCCGAAATATTTGAATGCCCACACATCCACTTGAGTTCCTTTGCTGAGAATGCGTTCTGGACCATAGGCAAGGCTTCCACTGTGAGTGTCATCAGCAAAGATGTACTTGGCGTTGGCATCCTTCAAGAGGATTCCCATCGTACTCTTGCCGCCAGGCACATACCATACGTTCCCCATCTTTCGCTCGGTAAGAATGGAGAGACCTTGTGGCAACTTCGCAGCCTCAGCCTTCAGAGTCATGTACTCCTTCTCTATTGAAGAGAAGAGAGAGTCGCTTCGTTCTTCACTCTTAAACAATAATCCATAGAATTTCATCCATTCCGCTCTGCCGAGAGGAGAGGTTTCCATATAGTCTGCAGTCTCGATGATAGGGATGTGGAGTTTGTCGAGCTTGCCATATCCGCCACTGTTCTCGAAAGGAGAGATAAGCAAACCTTCTGGCTTCAAGGCGATGATTCGTTCTATGTCGGGTTGCATACTTGAGCCGCAATCTACTCTCTCCTTGATGTCAGGAATATTGATGTAGTCTTTGTCGCAAACGCCAGTGATGGCATTCTTGCATCCCAGTTCATACATCAGTTGGCAATGAGGAGCCGTGAACACCACGTTGCTCTCCAAAGGAGTGCGCACGATGTCGCAGTGGCTACCCATTTGCAAAGTCGCATTCTCTCGGATGTCATCCTTGAGCCTTGCCACGGTCTCGTCGCCCTCATTGCCTTTAGGTACGAGGATGTACTTGTGTAATGTCGTCCCCTTCTTCCAAGGGTTTTCGATGATTGCCTCCGTATAGGCACCATCGTTATGCTTCACGATGGTGAGCAACTCAGCGTATTTCATCTGGAGGGTATCGCCCCCCTCGCCACTTGCCGTCTTGCCACCTTGGCAAGCTACGACTAGGAGCACAACCAAGGCTCCAAAAATTATGTTTTTTATCTTCATTATTTATATTAAATATGTGAAAAATCAACCTTTTTGGGTTGATTTCCGAAAAACAACCATTTTGGTTGTTTTTTTATTACAACCTTTTTGAGTTTATTCTATTGTGCTTATATTTTAAGTCTCTGCAAAATTACGATTATTATTTGAAACGGCAAAGGAAAATGGGGGAGAAAATGGTCGGATGACAAGAATCGCACGCTTTAATACCTAAAAGTCGGTATTTGGACACTTCGCTAAAATACCGATTATTGGCTATACGTTTCATTTGGATAATTACAATAAAATCTGTAACTTTGCAGCCGAAAGGTAGAGGTTTTGTTCGTGTCAGGGCAAGCTCTGCAAGAATAAATGTAACAATTTAAAGTATTAAGATTATGATTATCGAAAAAGTACATGCAAGAGAAATCTTGGATTCACGTGGCAATCCAACAGTAGAGGTTGAAATCACATTGGAGTCAGGTGTTGTGGGTCGTGCTTCTGTTCCTTCTGGTGCTTCCACCGGTGAGAACGAGGCGCTCGAACTCCGTGATGGTGACAAGAATCGCTATCTTGGCAAGGGTGTGCTCAAGGCAGTGGAGAACGTCAACAAGGTGATTGCGCCAGCCATCATCGGTATGTCTGCCTTGGAGCAGCGTGACATCGACTACAAGATGTTGGAACTCGATGGTACCAAGACTAAGTCTAACCTCGGTGCCAATGCCATCCTCGGCGTTTCCTTGGCTGTGGCTCATGCGGCTGCGGAGTATCTCCAGATACCTCTCTATCGCTATATTGGTGGTTGCAACACCTATACATTGCCTGTTCCTATGATGAACATCATCAATGGTGGTGCTCACTCTGATGCTCCTATCGCATTCCAAGAGTTTATGATTCGTCCTGTGGGTGCTCCTTCTGAGAAAGAGGCTATCCGCATGGGTGCTGAGGTGTTCCACGCTTTGGCTAAACTCTTGAAGAGCCGTGGCCTCTCTACAGCCGTTGGTGATGAGGGTGGTTTTGCTCCTGCGCTCAATGGTATAGAGGATGCTTTAGAGAGCATCTGCCAGGCTATCAAGAACGCTGGCTATGAGCCAGGCAAGGACGTGAAGATTGCCATGGACTGTGCTGCGAGCGAGTTTGCCGTACAGGAGAATGGTGAGTGGTACTATGATTATCGCCAGTTGAAGGATGGCAAGAAGAAGGATCCTAATGGTAAGAAACTCACTGCCGAGGAGCAAATCAAGTTCTTGGAAGAATTGATAACCAAGTATCCTATCGATTCTATCGAGGATGGTTTGGATGAGAACGACTGGGACAACTGGGTGAAGTTGACCGCTGCCATCGGTGACCGTTGCCAGTTGGTGGGTGACGACCTCTTCGTTACCAATGTCAAGTTCTTGGAGAAAGGTATCAAGATGGGGGCAGCCAACTCTATCCTCATCAAGGTCAATCAGATAGGTTCGCTCACCGAGACCTTGGATGCTATCGAGATGGCACATCGTCACGGTTATACCACCGTCACTTCTCACCGTTCTGGCGAGACCGAGGACACTACTATCGCCGACATCGCCGTGGCTACCAACTCTGGTCAGATCAAGACGGGTAGTATGAGCCGTACCGATCGTATGGCGAAGTACAACCAGCTTATCCGTATCGAGGAGCAGTTGGGCGATCGTGCCGTTTATGGTTACAAGAAATTGAAGTAGAAAAAAATAGGTTGCAAGGTATGCCTATGTATAATATAAGGTGTATCTTGCAACTAGGTTAGCTTTTTTAAGAATAGATCATATTTGAATGGGGCATGGGTAGCCGTGATGGTTATCCATGCTTTTATTATTAAATAAGGTGAAAAAAGTAATGTCGATTTTGTGGTGTCGTCATTCTTTTGTACTTTTGAAGCCGTAGAGCGAAATCTTGACGTGCAAAAAATGTACCTCAAGATGGGGTGAACGTGGATATAATCCGTACGCATTTTTTTGCTATATTAAAAGAAAATGATGAAACAAGGTAAACATACAGTATTATTTATTTGCCTCGGCAATATCTGTCGCTCTCCGGCAGCCGAAGGCATCATGAAGTCGCTCGTGGAGAAGGCTGGATTGAGCGATGAGTTTGAAATCGATTCGGCTGGTATCGGAAGCTGGCACGTGGGACAGTTGCCCGATAGCCGTATGAGAAAGTGTGGGGCAGAGCATGGGTATCGTTTTGATAGTCATGCTAGACAGTTCCAACGTTCCGACTTCAAGAGATTCGATACCATCGTGGTGATGGACAACGAAAACTATCGTGCCATTACCTCCATTGCTTCCTCACAGGCGGATAAAGACAAGGTAGTGCGTATGGCAGACTTCTTGACCTCACATCGTGAATACACCACGGTTCCTGACCCATATTATGGCGACTATAGTGACTTTGAGTTAGTTATCACTCTTTTGGAGGATGCTTGCCAAGGACTCTTGGATGAGTTGACTATGGCAGAAGGGGATAGGGCGGTATAGTAGATGATGTCCTGGGGGAGAAATATAAAAAAGCGTGCAAGCCATCTAGACCTACACGCTTTTTATTATTGTAAACGTAATTACTTGCTTATGCGTAGCAACCGCAACCACGACTTCTGTTCAAAGCCTCGCCATACATCTCCATAGCGTTCATATAGTTGGCAACCAAGGCCTTTATAGCCTTCTTTGCGTTTTTGAACATTGTTTTCATAATCGTTATCCTTTCTTTTTTAATACATTAATACTATGGGCTGACGCCCAGATCTTTTTACCAATCTGAGTGGGATTACTTACCCATCTCAATCTTGTTGTTTACATTCACAGCTTCTGCGAGCATAACTGCTACTACTGCGAAAATCATAACTGTTAACATCATAATTTGTTTCCTTTCTTTCTTTTGTGGAGCCTCCATTTGAGGACTCCGGTTAAACATTATCCTTATTACAATCTTACCTTTTTCGACTGCAAAGGTAATGCCTATTTTTTGAATCTCTGTCACAAAGCCGTGACAAAATGATGAAAGAAAGCTATTTTTTGACACAAGTCAAGCAACGCTATGACAGGCATTGATGTAGGTCAAGGAGTTGTGTGCCAATTATGCGCCGTGGAAGAGATATTCCTTCTGAATCTTGGCAGTGAGGCGGGTGAAAAGTTCTTCTACCAGTCCGTCTGCCACCTCGATGGCATGGTTGAGAATGTCGTCGGAGAACTGCTGCAAGAGGTCTTGTGCCTTCATCGGACTCTCCTTGTAAAGCTTCAGATACTCTGCTTCCATCTCCTTCTGGCGCTGGTCGTTCTCTGCCTCCAACTTGGCGTAAGCATCCTTGATGATAGGGGCGAAGGCGTTGTAGTCGGTCATGCCGAGCGTCATCACCTTGCGGAAACGCCAGTAGGCACTGTCGTCCTTGCATCTGCCATTTGCCACATGGGTGTAAAGTTCAGGGAAGGTCTTGGCACCTTGATAGAGTGGGAGGAAGACGCTGAGGTCGCCCATGCCCATTGCCACGTAAGTGATGTGTCCGATGGCATGAGGCAATCCCTCCCTTACCTGGATGATGTGGGTCTGCGTGGTGCGGAAGATGGAAACTGGGCGATAAGGCTCCTTGCCATTTTCATGCAGATATGGGTCGTGGTCGGTATTGTCGTAATGGAAGCGGAAGGCGGTGCGGAGGTCGGTGAGCGAAATCTGATGCGCTGCCTTGGCGAATACAGGGAAGGTGTTCTTGGTCACGTCGTTTTGGATGGCTGGCGAGAACATCTGTTGCAATCCCCATACTCGTGGATAATTGTAAGTGGTATCGAGTTTCTCATCACGAGAGTATGCCTCGTGGAAATCAAACTTCGCCTTGCCATGCTTGTCTTTCTCAGCCTCGGCATTGTTTGGGTCGTAAAGACCATTCTTCTCGGCAAACTCTATCAAGTCGGGAGCAGCCATGAAGTTCTCCTGGTCCTCTGGGTCGTAGTCACGGAAACGGCTCTGGTTGCCCGTTACGAAATACTGGTCCTTTGGCATACGGCAAGCCAACCATTTATGTCCGCAGGCATTCTCCAAATACCATATCTCCTTGTCGTCGATGAATCCGATGCCGAATCCCTCTGCCGAACCATATTGTTCGATGAGTTTGCCTAGTCTGGCTGCACCTTCACGAGCCGAACGAACGTAAGGCAACACGATGTTGTAGGTGCAATTCTCAGCAAGTCCGTTCTCTACGTATGGGTCGAAGGCGAGGGCTTTCTCAGAAGAGAAGATGGTTTCGGTGGAACTCATGCCCACACCGGCTGTATTGAATCCAGCGCTTCCCCATTCGCCAGGGAACTGGTAATCTGGCAGCCCCGTATATCCCAAGGCCTCCTTTGGCAATGGGCAACGGAACTTGCTGTCCTTGGCAACAAATTCCTCTGGTCCAAACTTCGTGTCCTCATGCACCTCGATGTTGATAGCCATCAGTGCATCGAAGTCGCTGGAGCGGCAAAGGTACTTGGCACCATCTGCACTCTGCTCTTCCCCCACGATGATGGTGGTACACTCTGAGGGCAGTTTACTAACTCTTTTCTCAGGATTCTCGAAAGAATCTCTTGCTTCTTTTTCCATAATCGAATGAATTTAATCAGTAATGCGAATGCAAAAGTACACCTTTTCTTCGGAATTCATTCGGAAGTGTATGATATTTTCAAGAAAATTAAACTTGTCCCTTGCCAATGGTCTTTTCTACATTCTATTCTTCTGTCCTTGTCCTGCACCAGTTCCCTTATACTTGCGTCGTCATTGGTGCTAAACAAGTCTGATACGTAGAGTTGGAAAGAAAGTTGGTCGTGCAAGATACCCTTATAGATGGAGAGGTCGGTGTTGAACATAGGTTTGGAAGCATAAATGTTTCTCTCGTTTCCCTTGGTGATATAGGGGCTTACTAATAGTTTTTATTTCATTTAGGCAAAAAGTAAGGGCAGCGTATCCAAATACGGCTGCCCTGATATTATAGAAAAGGTGTCTCTACAAGGAGAGCTGTGCTACCCTTGGAATTTCTCTTCCATTCAACCACTTTGGTTGTATATTTTTCTTTTAAATACTCTATTCTCCATATTTTCAGTGTTTTATGGGCGCAAATATACATAATAATTTTGTTTTACCAAAATCTTTTTCTTGAAAATATGTCGTTTTACCAAAATTTATTTGTGCGATTTATGCCGTTTTACCAAAATCTTGTTCTTGAAAAAATGTCATTTTACCGAAATCTTGTGTCGCGCTATTGTTTAATAGCGCAGCAAGAATTGAGTAATTTGTAAGATGGAATTGAGTAATTTGTTGACATAAAATGAAGAATCTGCTTGTTTCTTAAAAGGATTTAATTAGCCCCCAATACTTTCCAATTCTCTATCAAGTGGAAGAGGCGAGGCATGGCGGGCTTGTAGGAATCGGGATAGGTGAGGGAATAGACAAAGAGCATTTTGCCGCTCTTGATGAACTTGTCATGGTGGCTGTATCCATCCACTCGGACATCGTTTTCATATACGGGGCCTGAGAGGAGGAAGGCGGAGTCTTGCTTTTTGGTCAGCATCGTAGGAGTAGAGTGTAGCTTTTCGGCGAGAGAATCGGCGCAGGCTTGAAGATTTGAGCTATAGTTGGGGGTGACATAGCTCTCTAAGATGATGTTGGCACTATCTGAATACACGAAGCGGGCATGCCCCAAGTATTCTTCCCCTTGCTTGTCTTCCTGCTGGAACATGCAAGGGTATGAGATGGTGTAGCCGAAGTCAGTGTCACGATAAGTCTTCAAGGGAGCGGTTCCGATACGAGTCTTAAACTCATAATAGGGTGTGCGGATGTCTCCCTTGTAGGTGAGATGATAATAAATATTGCACACAATAATCAGTAGGGCTGAAAATATAAAAAACTTCTTCATGTCTTTTAGCATTAATCTTCCTGGTCAAAGCATAGCCGTATGAAGATTATGCTGTGACCAATTTGTTTGCAAAGATAGAAAGAAGGAATTGAATCGGCAAAATATCTAGCTGACATTTGGCTGACAATATCATCGGAATCCATCTGATAGATGGAAATAGTAGTTGAAAATGTGATAGTTATGTAAGTCTTATCTTTGAGTCAGTCGATACGCCTTTCCTCTTTCAGATTCAATACAGAGATTGCTATTGCTTTCGATGATAGGCTTGATGCGGCGAATCAAAGTATAGAGCGTTTCGCTAGCATCTGGCTTCTTAGGCCAAAGTGCATCACATATCTCTTGCTTGGTCAACTGATGTTTCTCCAAGAACATCTGCATCAGTTGATGTTGCATCGGGGTGAAGTGGATGGCTTGCTTGGTATCTGCATTGTAGAAGCTATCGTCTTCAGATGAATAGGAGAGGCTTCCGAAAGAGAGAGGATTGTACTCTTCGTTCTGATAATCTTTGCGATGATATAGTATAGCCCAGATAGCCCATATCATTGCCATCAGCATCAGTATGAATGATGTGCGCTGGTTGCTCATTCCGAAAATATCAGCCATAGAGCAGTTGGCATAGCCTTGTATGGTATGTTTATCCAGTTGCATTTCCTTGCTGCATAGTTCTGCCGGCTTTCCTATGGCATAGCAGAGGATGCTTGTGCTTTTGAGCATGTCGATGCTGAGGTGGGAGCGGTAACTCTGAATGGTATCTGGTGTGATCCATTGGTCTTGTCGCTCCTCGATGGTTTGTGCCAAAGCTTGGTTCATATCCTTGACAATGGCATATTGCGCCTTGCGATAACTGCTCACACTGGAGAAAATCGCTGACATCACAAGCATGGCGAAGATGATGAAGGAATGATATGCTTTCAGTTTCATAATCTCTTGTTTTTATATCTTTATGCAAAAGTACTGCTTTTCTTTGAAACAGCAATAGGTTTTAAACAAATTTATTCTCTTTTTCCAGAAAACTGTGTTACCTTTGCATTATCTTAAAGTAAAAAGTCATGGCTTTGCTTCATTTTTCTACTTTTATTTCTTTTAAGGAGATAGAACGTGAGATTTCAAGCAGATGGTTAAAAACAAAAACTTAAATAGAAATGAGAATGACAACAGCAAATGATATGTCGCAACTCTCCGATGATGCCATCTTGGAGGGATTCAAGAATAGCGACGGCAAGATAGTGAAGGAATACTTCTATGGCTACTGTCGAGTGGCATATTGCGTCTATGACCAGCGATACGGCCTGCGCCATAAGCCCGGCATGGACTTCATGTCTCTGGCCCATGAGTACTATCTTTATCTCTTCAATCACCAGTTCAAACCCCTGGAGGACCGTAAGCCCACGATGACGCTGAAAACGTGGATGGTAAATGGCTTCCGCTTCTTGTTGCTCGACAAGTTGAAGGGTGTGCAGAAGGAACATCTCTTCGAGAGTTTCGAGGAGCGGCAGGTATCATCGAGAAAGCATCTCGATATGGTGGATAGCGAGTTTTATCATGAGTTCCGCCAGATGATACAAGACATCTGCCTAAGATATTATGGCAGAGACAGCAGAAACTCGATTATCCTCCAGATGCTCTATATTGATGGTTTCAAGGGTAAGGAAGTTGGCGCACAGCTAGGTATGAGTGCCTCCGCCGTTACCCAGCGTACCAACAAGATGATGCACGAGGTCATCATCCCATACTTCAAGCGATATTTCGTGGCATCGGATTACGAGGGCAGAGTTTATAGTAAGGGCATGATGTCTGATATTTGCTGCGAGTGTGCCCCATGTCCAGCTCCAACATCATCTCCTAGTTCTGCTGCGTCATCTGCCCCAGGTTCAGCTGCGTTGTTTGCAGGCGACGATGGAATGTATAATCATCAAGCAATGAATAATATAGATATGAAGATTAATATGGAAGAAATGAAGAAGAACAGAATCACTCCAGAGTGGATAGACACTCTGAAAGCCAACGAGATATTTGTATTTGGCAGCAATCTGGCTGGCATGCATGGCGGAGGAGCTGCAAGAGTAGCTCGCCTCCGTTTCGGTGCGGTATTGGGTAATGGGGTCGGTATTCAAGGTCAGAGCTATGCCATCCCAACGATGCAAGGTGGCGTGGAAACCATCCGTCCATACGTAGATGATTTCATCGCCTATGCTCAGCAGCATCCCTCTCTCCATTTCCTTGTAACCCCAATCGGTTGTGGTATCGCCGGTTTCGAGCCTGAGGATATCGCCCCACTGTTTCAGGGAGCCAAGGTGGTGAAGAACATCAGCCTACCCGAAAGTTTCTGGGAGGTGATTTGTTAAGTGAAGAATCCAATAGCAGTAGCTTTATACAATTTGATACGATAGGAGCGATTGTCGGTTCCATAGCTGAGGCTCGCTTCGGCATCCCAGAAGAAATTAAGGAGAGAGCGATAAGCTATATGCCTGATGATATGAAGGCTGTGTATCAGCAGTTTGAGGAGAAAATCAATACATAACTTCTCTTGACAGAAGTTGGCTTATATCAACCCTCTACACCAAAATAAAAGAGCAACAAGAAATCATTGTTGCTCTTTTATTATCTAATTTTGCGAATTATCCTTCTCGTTTCCCCTTTCTTCTCAATTCTTTCTTTTCCTCTTTTTCATCCTTAAAGTAGCTGCCAATAGGCAAGGCGCAGTCCATGGCTCGGCACTTGTTGTAGCGTTCGCGGGCTCGGTTCTCTCTGACGAACATCTCTCGGGTGCCTGCCTCATCCTCGGAGAATTGGAGGTGGTTGTCTATGCCCATGTCCAGGGCGATGCTCTCCACATCCAAGTCGTCGGTGCCGATGAAAGTAAAAGTCCAGTTCTGCTTTTTCAGCTTCTCGATGAGGTTTTTGATCATCTTCAGACTGTACTCCTCGCTGCAGTTTTCCTCACCATCGGTGATGATGGTTACGAGAACGGAATCTTGCTCGGTGGCTTGGGCATTGATCTTGGCGATTCCCATGCCGATGGCATCATAGAGTGGGGTGGCTCCGCATGGATTGTAATCCTTTGCCTTCAGCGGATTCGCCTTCTTGGCAGGCACGTTGTCGTAGAAAAGGTTCTTGTGGGTGCTGTCGAAGGTGATGAGCGTTACTCGCTGCTCCAAGTTCTTGTGGGTGGCTTGCATCTTCTGTATGGTCGTCAAGGTTTCGTTGATGCCCAGGAGCGCCTGACGCTCAATGATGCTCATGCTGCCACTCTCATCTACTACCAAAAGATTGAATACTCGTTTCATAATCATTTCTCCTATAATTTTAAATGTTCTACTTATTGTTTTTTTCCAAGTTTAGCCTATGTTGCTATGATGAGCAACCAGATTGTTTCTTGCTTTATTTCTTATAAGAACATTCTTGAGGAAAAATTAAGCTCTTGGGAAGAAAAAAGCATATTTCTTGCTTTTCTCTGAATTTATGCTTAATTTTGCATAAGATTGATGATAATCATAGAAAATAAGGAAAATGGCAATAGATAAACATATATTTAATGAGGAACAACTCAAGAGGGCAGAGGATATCTTGGCGAATCCTTTGGCAAAATTGTCGAGCCTTTCTTCTTCTGAGTTGAGAGACTTAGCGGTGGTATGGTGCTATTACTCAGGTAAGATAGAGGGAAATACCTATACTTATGTGGAGACGGAGACGCTCTTGAAGGATGGCATTACGCCAGAAAAACGGTATGAGGATGCCAAGATGCTGAAGAGCGTGGTGATGATGAATGCCGACCTTATCCCAGTTTATTCTGTCAAGGATGCCGATATTCTGCATTATCGCAGAGGCTTGATAGCTTTCTATGAGACTGGCGATTATACCCAATATGCTGATTACTTCTTGGGAAGATTGATGGAGAGATTGGAGGAGATAGAGTAATATGATATAGGACTTAATACTAAAAAGCCTGCTTATCCTCACGGACGAGCAGGCTATTTTTGATTACTTTCTGCCGAAGGATTTACCATTTTTACTTATAAAGGCCAGAATGGTATCATTTTTTAGTGAAAGAGTGTTAAATGATAAGAGAAATGGGGTATTTGTGATACAGGAGATAAATGATTTGCAACGAAAATGAATGGGATTGCGATTGTTTTTTGTTACCTTTGCACCATCGTTCCTCCCTCCCAGTTGTGGAGAAGGGGACGAGACATAGGACTAATAACTATAAAATGTAAGAAACAATGATTTTAAAGACTTTATTCGTATCCGTATTGTTGGGCAGCATGACTGCTGCCATGCCTAGCTATGCGCAAAGCCAACAGGCAACGACAACCTTCCAGAATCCAATGGCTTGGTCGGACATTCCCGACCCAGATGTCATCCGTGTGGGCGACAATTTCTATATGGTGAGTACCACGATGCACTTGATGCCAGGCGCTCCTATCATGAAGTCGAAGGATTTGGTGAACTGGGAGACCGTCAACTATATCTTCCCGAAGTTGACCGACTCGCCTAAGTACGACATGAAGGATGGCACGGTCTATGGTCGAGGTCAGTGGGCTACTTCCTTGAAGTATCATCATGGCAAGTTTTATGCGCTCTTCGCACCAAATGACCATCCTGGGGGCGAAACCTATATCTGCACGGCTGACGACATCGAGGGAGAGTGGACTGTCCATAGCCGTCTGCCTCACTTCCACGATGCCTCTCTCTTCTTTGATGATGATGACAAGGCGTATGTCGTCTATGCCACAGGAGAGATGGTGCAACTCAATTCCGACTTGACGGCAGTGGTGGAAGGTAGCCATTGTCGCCTCTTTGAGCGAGATGCCGAGGAGAAAAACTTGTTGGAGGGTTCTCGCATGATCAAGCATGATGGCAAGTACTATCTCCTGATGATTTCGTGGACGGGGGGACATCCTCGTCGTGAGGTCTGCTATCGTGCCGACCATATCCAGGGACCTTATGAGAAGAAGGTTATCTTGGAGACCGAGTTTGCTGGCTATGGCGGTGTCGGACAAGGTACCATTGTCGATGCTCCTGATGGCAAATGGTATGGCATCATCTTCCAGGACAGAGGGGGAGTGGGACGAGTGCTCACCTTGGAGCCATGCACTTGGAAGGATGGATGGCCTATGCTTGGGGATGCGAATGGAGATGTGCCTCTCACGATGACCAAGCCTGTGTTGGGCTACGACGGCAAGGGAGTGGTGTATAGCGATGATTTCTCTCGTCCTAAGCTTGACTTGCAATGGCAGTGGAATCATAATCCGAACGATGAGGCTTGGTCGCTGACAGAGCGCAAGGGTTGCCTTCGCCTCAAGACTTCTCGCATCGCAGAGAATCTCTTCATGGCTCCCAATACTTTGACCAATCGTGTGGAAGGACCGGCTTGCGAGGGAATCATCAAGATGGATGTGAGCAAGATGAAGGATGGCGATGTGGCTGGTCTAGCTGCCTTCCAAGGCGATGCGGCTCTGCTCTCCATCGTAAAGGAAGGCAAGCGGTCGTTCATCGTAGGAAGCAAGGAGAGTGTCGCCTTGTCGGATGAGGATAAGGTGGTAACTGATGTGAAGCGAGAGGAAGTGTATCGTCAGGCTCTGAAGTCGAAGGTGGTCTATCTGAAGATGAGTTGTGATTTCCGTCTTCATCAAGACCTTGCCACCTTATCTTATAGTGTGGATGGCAAGAACTGGGTGAAGGTCATCCGTGACTTCAAGATGATTTTCGACTATAGGCGATTCTTCATGGGCACTCGCTTTGGCATCTACAATTACGCTACCAAGAACAAGGGAGGCTTTGTGGATGTCGAAAGCTTTACATATAAGAAGCAGGAAAAATAGGGTGGTCTATCTGCTTATTGATTCCGATATGCCAATGGCGACATGCCGGAGCGTAGCTTGAAGAAATTGCTCAATGCGCTCTGGTCGCTAAAGTGAAGGCTGTCGGCGATTTCTCCCATCGTCATATCCGATTGCTTTAGCAGATTGCATATCTCCTTATATAATAAAGAGGAGACGTAGTCGTTGACTGTGGAACCGCTTATCTCTTTTACCAATCTGGAGAGATAGGCGGTGGATACATTCAGTTTGTCGGCATAGAAGCGAATCTGTCGCTCCTTGCGGAAGTTGCGATACAGATGGTGGAGGAAGATCTCATATACCTCCTTCTTGTGCCCCAGGTCGTGGGTAATGCTGCACTGCTCGTACGGCAATTCGTCGATGATGAGTTTGAGCACGTTGAACATACTCTTGATCATTTCCACCTTATTAATATATTGGTGTCTCACGATGTCGCGCACGAAGTGGAAGATATCAGTTTGGTGAAGAGTGTCCGCTCCCTCACCATCTTGTCGAAGCCTTTGTCGCTATCTGTAGAAAAATGTATGGGGTCGTTGTCGCTCACCTCTTATAGCTCCGTCGGGGTTGCCGCTGGAGTGAGCCGAGCGGCTGTGTCTTACTACAGAAAAAGTGTACACCATTTTAACTTAAAAAAGTAAAATGGAAAGTAAAAAGAATGTACCAAACACTTACAGCTTGGACTTTAAACTAAAAGTCTTGTCAGACATGTGTGAGAATGGCTTGTCAACATTTGGTGTCGCAAAAAAATATGGTATAAAAACCCATATGGTAGTGTTGACATGGTGTCATTGGTCTTGCGCATAGCTAAAGTTGGCAAGACTATCTCGTTCAGAGCTTGTCTTACTTCATGATTAGGAATGCCCAATAGATAAGTACCGCTCATGTATCCTTTGATGGTAAGGTAGCCTGACTGATACAGAAATAACTCTGGACCACCACCCGTAACATCAGATGTCTCAATGACAGAACTTATTAATGCACAATTCTCAAAGTCTTTCAGACGGATATCCAAATCATCCACAAACTTGGGTAGGAGCGAGGTTGCACCAGATGCAGCCCAATAGTTCCTTAGCTCATTGTCAGACAAGGCATTGATGAGGCTGAAAGGATTGAAGACATCTACCATATTCTTTCGGCTGAAGTGATAGCCATCATAATAGGCTTGCAACTGTTCGATGGTCTCGTCTGTGCTCCAACCATTTTGTTCGCCCATCATTGTAATCTCAGGCATGAAATTCTCCTTGATTTCATCCTTGGTGATGCCGCATAAGGCTGCGTATGGTGCATCAAAACTGATGTTGGTCAGATTGTTGAGCACAGAGAAGAGGGAAATCTGCGTAAACTTAGTGATGCCAGTGATGAAGACAAAACGTTCGTAGTTATCGTCAGCTTTAAGAATGGCGAAAACCTCACGATATACCTCAGTGCATTCATCATGTTGGGGTGTCTTCCAAGAATGTTGCAGCGGAGAATCATACTCATCAATAAGAATGGCAACTTGCAAGTCTGTCTTCTTGTTTGCTGCTGATAGAATGCCATGAAAGCGATCAGCTAATCTAGCAGTTGGGTCAGGTGTGATACCATATAGATTCTCGTATTCCTTGAAGCGCAGATTTAGGTAAGACCGCAATGTTCCTGCATTAGCTCCGCCACGGCTCATGTCGAGTCTGATGACAGGGTAGTGCGTGCTCGATTTTTCACCTCTTCGCTACCATTGTCACTGTAGTCGTCACCTGTGATGAAGAGACCTGTGATGATAGACGAGGTGATTCTAGCTCGGTTTTCTCCTTCTGTGGCATCACGCAATACAACGTGGTCGGCATCGTTGTATTGGTATATTCTATCAATCCACCAGCCCCATGATAAGGCATTCATCGTATATTCTGTGTCCTTTATTTGGTTCCATGCGTCACATGCAATACGACGAGATTGGGCATATTGAGCTGGGAAAATGGGAGAGATGGACAAATTGAGATACATGTCATGGAAGATGCTGTCTAGCAATTGCATTCCGTAGTTGTAAGCCTCGGTACCTGTATTGAAACTCTTGTTGTACCAATGGTCTGCTTCCATTCTTCCGTGTGTCATAAAATCCATCTTTACATATTTGTAGCCGCATCTGCGGAATTGTGATGCTACGTCTTCCATCATTTTCTTGATGGCTGGATGGGTCGGGTCGATGGCATACCTTCAATTCCCAATTGTTGGATTGAATACTTTGCTTGTTGCTGCATGAGCACAAGCTGATGGTTAGAATGGTTGTAATGTAGAAGATTTTTTTCATAATTGTTAGTTGATGGTATTTAGTTACTCATCTGTTGGCAAAGGTAAATAAAAAAATAGAAATTACAGGGTTGGAGTTTGTCATAAAATAACAATATATAGTTTATGATATAAATAT